>WBZO01000222.1_pt1 | contig 143309 bp, 145 predicted proteins | sample 5204261 | NCBI WGS metagenome assembly WBZO01 (sample SAMN12412400, study PRJNA552823) | activated sludge metagenome | isolation source: activated sludge from anammox sidestream of wastewater treatment plant... | place: USA: North Carolina | collected 2017-09 | reverse complement strand
CGGAACAACTGCCGGCATCCGGGTGATCCCTGTAACAAAGGTATCGTGAGGAAAACGTGCAAGCCGCAACCAATCTCTGTGCTCTTGACACACGTCGCGTCGTGGCTACGTTGCTGAAGCGTGTGCCGGGGAGATTTTCGACTGACCTCGGTTTGCATCTTTCCCTGGACCGCCCAAGAGACATCTTTCTCTGGTTTCTCGCCGCCGTTCTGTATGGGGCGCGTATTTCCGGAACCATCGCAGCACACACGTATGCGGAATTCGTGCGGCGAGGGCTGGTGACCGCGAAGCAGATCATCAAGATCGGCTGGGATGGGTTGGTCGAGGTGCTCGATGCCGGCGGCTACGTCCGGTACGATTATAAGACGGCCACCAAGCTCCTCGAGGTCATGCAGACCCTTGTCGAGCGATATGACGGCGAGCTGAACCGGTTGCACCACGCGGCTCTCGATGCCCGCGATCTGGAGCGACGGCTCAAGGCGCTGGGAAAGGGAATCGGCGATGTGACGGTCGGAATTTTCCTGCGAGAGCTACGCGGAGTCTGGCCGAAGGCGGATCCCCCCCTATCTCAGTTGGCCGCGCTCGCGGCCAATCACCTGTGGCTGTGGGAGCCACACAAGGCGGGCTCTGGGTTCGCGGACAGCGACGCGCTGAAACGATGTTGGACTGACAGTCGCGTCAAAGGCAAGCAAGTCAGCGACTTCGAATCAGCGCTGGTGCGTCTCGGGCGAGACTATTGTCGCAAAGGTGGGTGCCCGAGCTGTCCGATGCGAGAGTACTGCGCGGACCGTCCCGAAGATGACAGAAGCGGGGCTGAACGGGAGGGCTCATGATCGACAAGTACGCGTTCGGCACGATCACCATCGACGGGACAACGTATCGCAACGACGTTCTGATTACTCCTGAAGGCGTCGACGATCGGTGGTGGAGGAAGGAAGGGCACGTCTTGCGAGTCGAAGATCTGGAGAAGGCGATTCACGTCCATCCTGACACGCTCGTAGTGGGAACCGGCTATTTCGGTCGTATGGCGGTCGATCCCTTGGTCCTTGATGCGCTGAAAAAGGAAGGCATAGAGGTCATCACATGCCGGACGATGCGGGCCTGTGACGAGTTCAATCGGTTGCGAGGCTCGCAGAAGGTGGTTGCCGCGCTCCACCTGACATGCTGAAGGAAGGGAGGCTCGGATGAAACAGCAGAGTCGTCCAGATCAACCTACGGAGCTTGCGAGAATCCGGTGTGTATGCCCACTGAGTGTCTGCGGCAAGAGTTTTCGTGGGATGCTGATTTGAACATCATCGATCAGTACCGTCCCTGCTAGCAGCCCTTCAGCCATTCCTCGCTTGATCGCGGCATCACAGCGGAGGAATACGACAAACTAGTCCGCATAGCTAAGGCCCAGGGTTGCATCGTCTTCAACAGGAACGTTCGCCGAGTGCCGTGGTATGGTTGGCGGAACCCTCAGCGAGTGGGTCATGCAGGAAGGGGGATCATCCCGACTCCGGAGGAGGCTATCAAGAGTCGCGAGGTCTTCAGGAAATAACGTGAAGAGAATGTTCGATGCTTGACCCAAGAAGGGCTGCTCCGCTCTCGCTGTATCACGGCAGCCCTGCTAAAGATGGTCCGGGGAAATTTATCCCGGCCCGCTATCGAGACTATGCCTAAGAAGAGGTTCCGCTTCTGCTCCCCGCTGAACGGGCCACGGTGTTTTGTCCGCACAGCTATCCGCTCCTCTGGCAACCGCTTCGGCCAGCCAAAGGGCACAAGTTCTTAGAGGCAGGCGTGGGATCAGGCTACGGCGCGGCAGTCGCTCAGGGGATGATCGGACCGGCTGGTCCGGTCGTATCGATAGAAATTGATTCCGGGACCTTCGGATTCGGCAAGGCGAATCTCGAGAAGGCCGGTTCGTACGACCGGGTCCTAGTGTTGGGAGAGGCGGTCGTGGCCATGTCGATCAAGCCTTTCCCGGCATCGGGCTATTCTGCAAGGCGCTTTCGGAAGGAGTCTATGGCGTGTGGGGTAAAGCAAGGAGGCATCTTGGCGTTGTGCTTCCGGTCGGTAAGGTGCCTGTAGACCTTCTTCGCGGCCTCCTCGCCCGATTTGGCAGGGACTACGATCCCTCCGTGGTGGTCGGGGCCGGGATCGGGTTGGATGCGGCCGTCATTCGTCTCGGGCGAAGGTTGTTGGTCGCAAAAACAGACCCCATCACGTTCGTGGCGGACGAGATCGGCACCTATGCGCTGCTGGTGAACGCCAATGATTTGGCGGTAATGGGGGCGACGCCAAAATGGTTTCTGGCCGCCGTGCTCCTGCCTTCCGGTTCCACGAGCAACTCCGTCAAGAACCTGTTCGCGCAACTCCATGCTGTGTGCCGTCGGCTCAATGTGTCGCTGTGCGGAGGCCATACTGAGATTACTCCGGCGGTTACACGACCGATCGTGGTAGGGTGCCTGCTCGGCGAATGTGCGCCGGGGAGGGTGACCACGGCCGCCGGCGCACGGGTTGGTGATGCCGTGCTGCTGACCAAGGGCCTGGCCATCGAAGCGGTCTCGATTCTGGCAAGAGAACTGGCCGATGAGATCCGGCAACGATTCGGCGAGCATTTTCTCGCCCGGTGCCGCCGCTATCTGCAGGATCCTGGGTTGAGCGTGGTGAAAGAGGCTCATCTCGCGCTGTCATCAGGGGGCGTCCATGCGATGCATGACCCGACCGAGGGCGGACTGAGCGCCGCCTTGTATGAATTGGCTGAGGCGGCGGATGTCGGTTTGGCGATCGAAGCCGATACGATTCCGGTGTTGTCGGAAGCCGCCAGACTTTCCGAGTGCTTCAAGTTCGATCCGTTCGGTGCCATCGCCTCCGGGGCTCTGTTGATCTGTGTGGATCCTCGTCAGGAACCGAAGATGATGAGACGATTCCGGACGGCCCGCATTCCGATTACACGAATCGGGAGGGTGGTGAAACGATCCCTCGGCGTCAGGTTGAGTGAAGATGGCCGGACATCTCAGTTCCCAAGGTTTGCCGTCGATGAGCTGGCGAGGCTGTTTCAGAAGGCAGTTCCATCTTGAGAGGTGCAGGATGACCAACGATGAACTGTGTGATGCCGCGCTTTTGGAGCTGACGGCGATCGAGCGGGGGACGGCCGGCGTCAAGCTCGTCGCGGGCGATCCCCTGATCGGCGACGCGCAGTTTCGCAGCAGTAACGGCTGGACCTTCGTTGTGTTCAGCGACGGCGGGGAGTGGGACTACCTTCATCGGGTGGTCGCGCCTTGGGCGAGGAGGTGAAAGTCTGGCCCGATGCGGCCAAGGCGGGTTCGGCTACACTGGCGGCACTGGTGAATTACCGGCCTCCGGCGGGACAGTCTAAGACGATCTGGGGCTTCATGGACTAGCCTGCAGTATGCCTGAAGAGTTCTGCTGCAATCGCAGACTCGCTGCTGGGAATTTCGGGGTGAAAGATGGCGGATCATCAAGACGCTTTGCGACTCGGCGTCCACAGACTAAGACACTGGACGCTCACCGTCTCGCGCCCGTGCGCAAACCTTAAGGCGAGTTAATCGTCGCCTCGCGCACCTCGTGACGCGACTCCACGATTTCGCGACGAACTGTTCTGGCATACTGCGGGCTAGCGGGGGGATAAATAGGGATTCTCACCCGGAGCGGGAGCATTTTTCCGGAGGCTTGCGAGGTAGGCGAGCACATCCTTGATGTCTTGATCGCTTAAGGTCGAATCCGGAAACATTCCAGTTCCGGGATGGCCCTCCCGAATGGCCTGGAACCGCGATTGGTCATCCTTGAGACGGAGGCGGTCTGGTTTTCGAAGGTCTGCGGGTGGGGGATTGAGGCGGTCGATCACGCCTCTTGTATCAGGCTCCAGTTGCGGACGCTGGTTGGAGAAACCGTCGATCCCATGGCAATAGTGGCAGATGCCTTTGCCATTGAAGAGCGATCTTCCCTTTTCGGCATCTCCCCGCAGAGAAGCGCCTTTGTCGGCCTGTTTGGCCTGGCTGTCCGGCGACAGGCCGAGAATCAAGGTTGCGACGATCAACCCACTGCAAAACATCCCTATCGACATCATCGCGCTCCAGATTAATGGAAGTGGCGTCACTGCCAAGTATGCCGCGACCCGCCCGATAACACAATGCCGACAAACGCTCCGGTCCCGGTGCATGTGTGCACCGGCCTCAGACGCTGGGACGGCCGGACCGGCTGTATTCCGCTTTCTTTCGCTGCTTCAACAATCACGTTCCCTCAGCCGTGCCTGTAACTCCTTCGCGAGGTCATCGACGAGCCGGTCTCGATTCTCCCTTGTGACCGTGACCAGCCGGCAGTCCGGACGATCTTTCACCTGCCTGATGAATCCCTCGCCCTTCAACGCTATCGTCGCAACCAACGTTTTCGGTTGGTTCAGGAGCGCCGTGATCTCATCCATAAACCGGCGCGAGAAACATTCCATCTTCCCGATTTCGTCGATCACGATCACTTTCGATCGCGCATGACGGAGAGCAAGCTCCAGCAGGAGCCGCTCGAATCCATCGACATCGACGCCATAGCGGCTGACCCGCGAAGGTCCGGGATGGTCAACGTGCGCGAAGACCAGGCGGCGACCATCGAGCGACACGAGTCGGAACCCTTCTCTGTTTCCCCCTGCATCCCGGATTTCTTCCGTATAGAATCCCGCCGGATGATGGTTCGCCAACCGTTTCGCCAGCTCGCGGATCAGCGTGGTCTTGCCGACTCCCGGCAGCCCCGTCACGAGAATATGGGGTGCATGGTCCGAGGGGCCTGGAAAGTCTATAGACACAAGGCTTCCTCAACCATGGCGTTTGTGGATCGTCACGTGGTTGCCGTCCTGGTCTTCGATGACCGCCATGCGGCAGACGGGCGTGTCGAATGCTTCCGCCACGAACGACACGGCCCGCTCTTTCATTTTATGGATGAACGCCTCGAGATCCGACACCTCGAATGCCACGACCGCTCCCTTTGCGCCGGGGGTGTGGCCCATCTCCGTGGTTGTGATCGCGAAGGTAGATCCTCCGACATCATACTCCACCCAGCTGTCTCGGTAATTGTAGCTCGCGTGTAAGCCGAGTACATGTTCATAGAAGGCTCTGGCCCGTTCCATGTTTGAGACCGGATAGACGGTGAAGGCGATCGATGTAATCATTGAAGAGGCCTCCTCTCATTGTCGCGCGCCCGGCCTTTCGTTGTGGCGCCTCTGAAAAGGCACGTGTCTTACGCCAAATATGCCGCGACGATGCCGGATAACACAATGCCGTCGAAAGTCCCGGCGCCGCCGATGCTCGCTACGCCGGTGGCGATTCGTTCGATGTCGCGGAGGTGGAAGAGGTCGGCTCCGATGAGCGGCCCCAGGACCCCGGCGATGAAGGCCACGGGGGCTGCCTGCTCCGGGGCCATGGTGACGGCGCCCAGCGCGGCGATCAAGGCCGGTATCAAGCCCGGCATGGCGATGCCGATGCCCTCGATGGGTCTGGCCATCCAATAACAGGCCAGGGTATTCAGCGACACGCAGATCAACAATCCCCACAGGGTTGCGGGTGTTTCGATCACCATGAAGAGCGTTTCGTAGAGGGCGAGGCCGAGTGGGATTAGGCAGCCCCCGACGTTGACCGCGATGATCGTTTCTCTCGGCGCGCGCCGCAGGCGCGGCCACCATCCCGACAGGCCGAACAGCATCGGCGGTTCGACCAGGATTTCCTCTTGCCGCACCAGGCGTCGGATGGGGATGTTGATGCCGCTGCCGATGAGGATGCCCAGGATCACCAGCAGGGCCGCACGGGGATCGAGATGCAACTTGGTCAGGGCGGTGGAAAAGATTTCTCCGAACATGAAGGGCAGTAGTGCGACCAAGAGGAGGAACAACAGCAACGGCAGGAAGCCGGGGAGTCTCATGAGCGGCCCTCTCGCTTCGCCCGTTCCGCGAGGAGATGTGCTTGCCGCATAGGTTCGGGAATTCGATATCCCTTTCCGCAGGCCAGCGTGAGGCGCACGGCTTCTGCCAGACTGATTCGATGACCGACCGAGACGAATACCGGTTTCACGCCATCACGCGTTCGGACGACGGCGCCGATCACGCGCCCATGTGCGTCATACAGTTTCGACGTCGCGCCTCGATCCGGGCCCGGCTCGCGAAACTCCCCGATGAGTTTGGATTTGGCGCATCCGATGACCGGGCGATCCAGACACAGGCCGATATCGCAGGCAATCCCCGCCGCCCGTGGATGCGAGAGGCCATGGCCGTCGATGACGATCACGTCAGGATCATGCCGAAGTCGCTCGAATGCACCCAGCAAGGCCGGAGCTTCCCGGAAGGCCAGGAGTCCGGGTATGTACGGAAACCGAACGCGCGTCTGATGGACCACCGACTCCACCGGCTCAAGTCCAGGAAAGGTCAACACGACCACGGCGGCATAGATCTGCCGTCGCTCCACGTCGAAGGCCGCGTCGGCTCCCGCAATCAGGCTCGGGCGACCGACACGTCCGGCGGGAATGACGGCGTGGCGTACGTGTTCCTGTATCAACAGGGCTTCCTGTGGCGTCACCTCCCATCGATGGGTGAAGTGCAGCTTCATACACAAGGATCGGTCTCCATCCCCCTGATTGCCGACAGCCGGCCGATCATGGCTTCCCAATGCGTCCCCGGCCAGTACACCTGCCGGCAGGAAGGGCATTGTGCGAATCGATCGTAGTGGCGAGCCACATAGGGAGGCACGAGGCCTTCGACCTCGCGCGGAGCCACCGGAATCGGGACGGCGTTGCAGTTGGCGCAGCGGAAGGGCCTGTGTTCGCTCGGAAGAAGATCGAGATGCAACTCCAGTTGGAGCTGGCGCAGTTGCTCGTCGAGGTGGTCGCCGTCGATCAATAGGCAACGACCGCGAATGTTTCTGCGTTGAGCCAAATACCGGTCACGGGTCAAGAGTCGGCGATCTTCGCGAAGGGTCCGTTCGATCACAGGCTCGTCGGCGATGATTTTCTCATAGGCCGTGTCATACCCGAGCATGCGGAGCCAGCGCGCCAGGCGACCCAACATGGCGTCGGCCATGAAGCGAGGAGGGGAAGGGCGGTTCTGCATGCGCTGCTCCATGCGGGCAAGCCCGTTACGCAGGAGAAGCCCGGCCGGACTTCGACCGGAATCCGACGCCGTGGATCCCGAGGCGCTGCCCCTCAATGGTGACACGGGCGCCAAGGAATTCCTGTGCGAGCCAGGCGCTGGTCCGGACATGGTCCGTGACGGTCGGAATGAGGAATCGGCTTTCACCTTCTGCCAAGGCTGCAAAGGGAATAATCTGATCGGCGGCAAACCGGTCCAGCGTAGCACCGGACTTCACGTCGTCGAGCAATTGTTTCGCGGTGTATTTGCCGATTGATTCCGCGCTCCGTCTGAGCGCCCCGGCCCGGTCCGATCCCAGCCGCACGGTCCCTTGCCGATCGGCAAAGAGGGCCAGGGCCGCGCCGCGCTGCAGCGAGTCGGTATCATGGCGAATGTCGATGTCGGCCCGGTGTCCCTCGCGGGCGAGCACCTCTTGCGCGCTCTCGGCCATCCGCTCGCTCACCCGTCGTTCTGCAAGGTGAGATGAGAGGGCGATGCCCCAGACCCGCGTCATCGGTCCTGGTGTGACCATGCTGATGGCTTGGAAATGTTCGGTGAGCGGGTTGACTGAAAGACTCAGGATGCCGTCACCTCGTGGCACGTACCCCGGTCGTCCCATTTCGACCGCCGCGTCGAGCCCCATCCTCTGCAGCAGCGGAACGAGGACATGCTGCAGATGGAATACAGACGGGGCAAAGTCTTGGAAGAGCCCTCCGCGTAATTCCACCGTGGTGCGCGACCCGGCGAAGGCAAGCACCGGCAGGATGCCGAGCGAGAGCATCGTCGTGGATCCGGCCGAACCGATATCCCAATGGTAATGCCGTCCGGTCCGGAGTCGACCGGGGCGGAAGGTGAATTCCTGCGCGCCTGGCGCCAGCCCCTCCGCACGGCCGTTCACAAGTTCGGCGATGGCCTCGACGACGCGGATATGTTGGGGGCGCAATCCGGGTTTCTCCCGCTTCGCCCGGGCCTTCACGATGTGGATCGCCTGGCCCGTCAGGGCGGCCAGAGCGACGGCTTGCCGCACAATCGTGCCGCTGCCGGAATAGCGTGAGCCGTCGATGGTTAGCATAGCGGGACCGGTTTGAGGAAGGTGGCCACCCACAGGGAGATTCGATTGGTATAATACTTGCGCTTACAATCTCAAGAAAGAACGCGATGGCGACCTTACGACAGCCACTAGTCGTGCCGACGAAATACTGGCATCGACTGGAGAACGGCCGGATCCAATGCGACCTCTGCCCCCGCGCTTGCGCGCTCCAGGAAGGCCAGCAGGGCTTGTGCTTTGTCCGGGCGCGGCAACAGGATCAGATCGTCCTGACGACCTATGGGCGGTCGAGCGGGTTTTGCGTCGATCCGATCGAAAAGAAGCCCTTGCACCATTTCCTGCCCGGCACGCCGGTCCTTTCGTTCGGGACGGCCGGTTGTAATCTGTCTTGCAAGTTCTGCCAGAACTGGGACATGAGCAAGTCGCGGGAGATGGACACATTGGCCGATGAAGCCTCGCCGGACACCATTGCCCGGGCCGCGGCCGACCTCGAGTGTCGGAGTGTCGCCTTCACCTACAACGACCCGGTCATTTTCCATGAATATGCGATCGACGTCGCCCAGGCTTGCCGGGCTCGTGGCATCAAGTCCGTAGCGGTTACGGTCGGCTATGTCTGTGCCGAGCCGCGCGCCGAATTTTATCGCGACATGGATGCAGCCAACGTGGATCTCAAGGGGTTCACCGAACGTTTCTATCATCAAGTCACCGGGGCGCATCTCCAACCGGTGCTGGAGACGCTCCTGTACCTCAAACACGAAACGAACGTGTGGTTGGAGATGACGACGCTGCTGATTCCCGGCGAGAACGACTCGGAACAGGAACTGGAAAGCTTGACGCAATGGGTGTTTGAGCAGTTGGGGCCCGACGTGCCCATCCATTTCAGCGCCTTTCATCCGGACTATCGGATGCTGGACCGCCCGCCGACACCTCAGGCCACACTGACGCGGGCAAGACACATCGCCATGCGCAATGGTCTTCACTACGTCTACACCGGCAACGCCCATGATCCCGAAGGCGGCAGAACGTTGTGTCACCATTGCGGGCAGACGCTTATTGGCCGGGACTGGTACGAATTGAGCGACTGGAATCTGACCGCGGATGGGATGTGTCGCTTTTGCGGGACTTCGTGTGCCGGTGTCTTCGAAGCTGCGCCCGGCCGGTGGGGCCGGCGCCGTCAAGCGGTGTTGCTGCGGGATAGATCCTAGAGAAGGGTGAATCTGCTATACGTGCTGTGCTGGGATTGAGCAGACATCAACGCCATGAAAAAGGAGAAAGGTGATGAAGTCATCCAGAGGACAGTCCAAGACCGGCAGAGGTAAAAACAGCGAGACACGCTCCCCCGCCTTGGAGCGAACGGCGGCGGCGGTGCGACGCCGGCAAAAACAAGAGGCTGTCACCGCCGCCATGGAGCAATCCCAGCGGCGCGGGGCTGCCGGAATGAAACCGCCAATCTCCGATGCCTTGATGCGAACCGTCGAGGCGGCAAAACGTCAGCAGAAGAAGCAATTAATCACCGAGGGCATGGAAGAGTCGCAGCGGAGAGCCGGTGCGAGCAACAAAGCCCCATCGTCAAGCGCCTTGCTTCGAACGGTTGACGCAGTCGAGCGAGCGCATAAGAAAGAGGCGATTACCGAAGCGATGAAAGAATTCGAACGTCGGTAACCGAGCCAGTGATCATGGTTGGGGGGCGCGAGGTCAAGGACATTCGAATCTCTCACCTGCTCCCTGGATGTCGGTGGAACATCGCACGGGTGCGCCTTTATTTCGGTTCATGTACGTAGAAGTGAAGGCGATTTCCGTATGGCCCTGTCTGTTGTTCCGTCTTTGCGTTTCGCTTGTAGTTCGGTCAGTGCCACCGATTGTCGCAGAAACCTATTGTGCCAGTCGACCTTTCACCGAGCGGGCCGCGCGTCCTTCTTGACGAAGGCGCCGTCCCGCTGGAGTCAGGTCCGGTGGGACTGACTCAAGATCTCCCGCTCGGCGTCCAGCCAATCCTCCACGGCATGGCCGTCCCGGTAGCCGCGCTCGGCGTACAGTTCGTACGCGCGTTGCGCGATTCTGGCGTGGAGATCGGCGGCCGGCGGCGCGTCGGTTGCGGGAGTCGCAAGAATCAGCTTCTGGGCCTTCGGCTTGGACGCCTTGAGCTTGCCGACCTGCGCGGTTTTCTTGTTCGAGGTCCGTGCCGAGCGGCGTTTCGATTCGCGAGGAAGATCTGGGCGTTCCATGAGTGGCACCTCCTGGTGAATAAAGGGGATAGCGACTTCCGGCCGTTCGCAACAATCGCTGAGGAAAAAGTTGCTTGCCTGCACGGCACGTCTCATCCGCTACATGAATGGCTTTTCGGGCATGTCAGTCTCGGCTCAGGAAACGGTTACGTCAATTTCACTACGGCAGACTCACAAGGAACGGCGGGCAGGGGGCAGGAACTGGTTCGGCGTGGTATCCGTGAGTTCGCGTCGATGGAGATTGTGAACGATCGGCGGCCTCGGCTTGCTTGGTCGTGGTTTGCAGTCTGCGCGTACTTCCGATTGTGTATCATGAGCGGCGAAGAGGGAAATGGAAATTTCATCCCTGCATAGTGATGTGGCAAGCCACAGTGAATAACGCTCTGCCTGATGCCGACGAATGGAGTATCGTTCCACAATATATAGAGGGGCGATCAGTACTGACCCATAGCGATGGTGTCGACAATTCTGTGGCAATGGGAAGGGGCTGATACCTAGTGCAAAGCATTCACATTTTTGTTATTGTGCCGCCAGTTTGCGATTGGGGAGATCGAGTCACCGTCCGATCCAGTGGGAGGTTCCGATGCGCCCTTCTCTGACAAACCCGCCTGCCGGGCACGCTGTTGAGTATCCACCCTGTTGCCACAAGCGGCTGATCGATCGTGTCTGCACCGAGGACGGAACAGCCACATCCCAGTTTCGATGCCTGGAGTGCGGTGCCGTGATTGATGAGCAGGATATTGCCGCCGACACCGTGGACTCCGCGTCTCGCTGAATCGAGGTCCTTCCTTCAAGGTCACGCTCGAATCTAGCGCAGAATTCCTCCGACGATCAGTTCGACTGCCTGTTCGGGTGTGAGCCCTCGCGCCATCAAGGTTTCCAGCTCTTTCCGATCGACACTCCCGATCGCTGCTTCGTGCGTGACCTTCGCCTCGGGGTGAAACACTTTGACGATCGGAATGGCGCTGGCCGTTGCCGCATCCTTGACGATCTCTTTGCAGTCCACGTGACCGCGTGCGCCCTTCCCATAGGCTTCCGTGACGCCCGTAATCTGCGCCCTGGCACGGTCCGTCACCACCACCCTGGTCTTGATCAGACCCCGCGCGTTCCGTCCCATCAGAAGGACGGATTCCTTGATCTGGATCGCATCGGTGCGATGCCCGAATACCTTGGCCGTTAGTTCGGTCACCGCTTCGTCCTCGACCTCCACCGTGTAATCGATAGCCAAGGAACCGACTGAGCCGCTCAACAGAGAGAAATCGGAGAAATAGCGAGCGCCTCTTTTGACTCTCACCACGGCCTGCGGGCGTACATCCATGCCTCCCTGCGGGCCATGGTAATGGCCTTCCGTATAGGTGAGGGAGGCGTCCGGCTCGAGCTCGACGACTGCGTCCATCACATGTTGGGCGTGCAGGGCGACGGGAAACAAACAATGCGACAAGACCCGGGCATTGGCGCCTGCTTCCACTCTGACGTTGATTTTGATCTGTTGAATACCGGTTTCATGGGCAAGTCCAAAACACAAGTGAATCGGCTGCTCGATGGCCGCGCCCCGCTCGACCACCAACTGTCCGACGATCGCGTCGGGCGTCTCCTCCAATTCGGCTCTCAGGCCCGGGACGGTCCGTCGACTGAGAATATGGTGTCCATGCGCGACGACGTGGGCGATTTTGCTGTTGCTCAGAATCTCCGGCTCGGCGCCGACCATGGGGAGCGCGGCGCGAAGGACATCAAACTCGTTCATAGCCGCACTCCATTCCGTCACAGCGCACACAGGTGCGCCCGCGAAAATGCTCCACCACGTGCGCCGGCTCTCCGACGAAGATGATTCGGCCGGCACAGAGTTGCGAGGCCGTATCCGCCACCAGCGCCACTTCTTCCTGATGCGTAATCAGCAGAACGGAACCCCCTCCGTTCTTCAGCGCTCGGATGACGTTCAAAATGTGCGTGATCGACAGCATGTCGATGCCGGCGGCCGGTTCATCCAGGATGGCCAGCGTGGGCTTGAGCGTCAAAACGGCGGCCAATTCGATCCGGTGCCGCTCGCCGCCGCTCAGAGTTTTGTCCACATATCGATCGAGATAGCGTTCCGGGGTGAGCCCGACCTGGATCAAGGCTGGGACGGGATCGCGATCAGGGTGTTTCAAGGTGAGGTACTCACGGACGGTGATGCCTTCGAACCGAGCCGGTTCCTGCCACGCCATGGTCAGGCCCAGTGCCGCGCGCTCGTGCATTTGCAAGGGGATGAGATCTCTTCCGGAAAAGTGGAGCGTCCCTCCCGCCGGCGCATACCCTTCGCATCCCATCAACAGGTAGGCAAGGGTGCTCTTCCCCGCACCGTTAGCGCCCAGCAGAGCATGAATTTCCCGCTCTCCGATCGTCAGGTCGACGCTGTCCAGAATGCGCTGGCGGCCGGCTTCAAAGGAGAGACCATGAATATCAAGCAATGACATGGCTGGCCGCCGTCCTTTAGGCAACTGAAGAGGGCCCGCCACCCTCCTTGATGACCCTGCGCTTCTGTGACAGGGCTTCCGCCTGGACCACATTCTTACAGTGGTCGCAGATCCAGTGCCCATACAGCAGGGGTGGACCCGCCTGTCCGCAGAGCAGACAGGTGCTGGGATGCTCTGACTCCGTTGTCTCGTGCGGGGCGGCCGTCGATTGCGCAGTCATTGTGGTCTCCTTTCCGGCTCTCCTGGCAAACAGGGGAGCAAGGGCAGTGCCACCCTCTCGGCTGATCAACGAAATCCTAAGCCTCTGCCGCACCTGACTCTGGGAGGGGCGATTGTCCGAAGAGGTATTCGCAGCCGCTCGTAATGTGGATTTTTGCATCATGGCCCTGGCGTGCTCTGCGGAAATGTTCCGCAGGTTCGGCCGGCATCTCTTAGACTGATGCCGCAGGGCCGCCTTGTCTTTCGCCGACTTATCCGTTTGCACCGGTGGCACATCCCTTGCGGGTGTGGACGAATGAGCCTGATCATTCAGTGGCGTATGTTGTGAGGTCTCGGAGAAAACGCGTCTCATGGTACATGATACGGGAGCGAAAGAGCGGGAAGCGGTCTTGAAGCAAGTCCGGGCTGCGTTGGAGCGCGAGACGCGGGTCAATCTGCACAAATATCCCATCGAGATCGGGTTTGCCGATGGTGTCGTCACGCTTGAGGGGGAGGTGGAGAACATTGCCGCCAAAAAACTCTCGATGGAGCTGGCTGCCGCCGTGCGGGGTGTGGTCGGCATCGTGGATCGTCTCCATGTGGTGCCATCGGCGCGAATGGGCGATGGGGCCATCTTGGATGCGGTGCGGGACGCCCTACTGCAGGACCCATTGCTACAGAACTGCACGATCAAAGAGATCAGGAAGGGGGAGGAGGCAATGGTTCGTGCCGTGACGGTGACGCCCCATGGAGTCATTCGTGTCTCCGTGACCGACGGGGTGGTCTTGCTTGACGATCATGTGCTCACGCACACACAAAAACGGATGGCGGGGGTTCTGGCCTGGTGGGTGCCTGGTTCGCGTGACGTCATCAACGGCATGGCGGTCGAGCCGGAACAGGCGGATAGCGATGAAGAAATGGCGAAGGCCGTGCGGCTGGCCCTCAAGAAAGATCCGTTTGTGAACGGTGAGCGGATCAGGGTGACGGCTCGCGGAGGGGTGGTCACGTTGACCGGTGCGGTGCCGTCGGCCCCCCAACGCGAGATGGCTGAGTTCGACGCCTGGTATGTGTTCGGCGTCGACAGGGTCCTGAACCAAATCGAAGTTCGGTCGTGAGGAAGCGAGCACGCAACGCACGCCACATTCAACCGGGAGGATGCGTCATGGCGAAAGAAGCTACGAAGGAGAAGGAATCCAAAGAGGTCGCGGTGAAGGAAGCGAGCCCGCTCGCCTCGAGGATCGGGGATGTGGAGCGTCTGTTCGAACGCATGGTCGACGATATTTGGGGCGGACGGTTCCCGAGTGTGGCCGGGCTGTTTGGAAAGGAGCGGTTCGGGCTTCCAACGCTTTCTCTCCGAATGCCCTCGTTGGATTTGTACGAGGAAAAGGACGAGATCATCCTGAAAGCTGACATCCCGGGCCTCAGCAAGGAAGACATCGAAGTCACGATGTCGGGGGATGTGTTGACCATCAAGGGCGAGAAGAAAAAGGAAGAAGAGGTGAAAGAGAAAGACTACTATCGGCGCGAGCGGTCCTACGGCGCGTTTGCGCGGAGCGTGGAGTTGCCCTGCGAGATTAAAGGGGACCAGATCAAGGCCAGCTTCAAGGACGGCGTCCTGGAAATCCGTTGCCCCAAGACGGAAGAAGCCAAGAAGAAATCGGTCACCGTCAAGATCGACTAGCCTGTGGGGGAAAGGCGTCACGATGCGACGAATGGTCCTGGTGATCGCGTTTCTCTGCCCCTGTGCGCTCTGTGCCTGTGGTCCGCCGGTTCCGAAATCGGGATCGGCGGGCGGGCAGCAGGTGTCGCAACATGCCGTCCATGAGTAAACGCATCATCGTCATCCAGGGCAATCCCGATGGGTCGGTTCGCCATTTCGGTCATGTCCTCGCCGACGAGTACGCGAATGGCGCCAGGGACGGCGGCCACGAGGTGCGGCGGATCGACGTGGCCGCAATGAATTTCCCGATCTTGCGGACGAAGGCGGACTTCGAGCAGGGGCTGCCGCCCGATGCGATTCGTCATGCGCAGGAAGACGTGCGATGGGCCGACCACCTCGTGATCGTGTATCCGCTGTGGCTCGGCTCAATGCCGGCGCTGCTCAAGGCGTTCTTCGAACAACTGCTTCGTCCAGGTTTCGCGTTCGAGTATCAACAGTCTGGTGCTAGCCCCAAGAAGCTGATGACGGGAAAATCCGCCAGGATCGTCGTCACGATGGGGATGCCCGCCTTTGCCTACCGGTGGGTCTTCTTCGCCCACAGTCTCAAGAGTCTGAAGCGCAACATTCTTGGTTTCTGCGGCATCGCGCCGATCCGGTCAACCCTCATTGGTTCGGTCGAAGGAATGAGTGAGAAGCAGCGGGCTGGTTGGCTGGATGAGATGCGGGGATTGGGAGAATTAGGAAAGTGAGGGGTGGGTGGCAGGGTGGTTCACGTCGCCGGTGACGTCATGCGATGAAGCGCCTAGGCAGCTGGCTATCAATGTGTGCACCCATGCTCCTGTGAACCTGCGCCCAGAGGCGCAATGTCGTCCCACGCTTTCATGTGCGGCTGCTGACTCATACCCGAAGGAATCTCGCCGCGCAACAGGGTCCACCCTTCCATCCACCCATTTGTCGGAAGCAGGCTCACGGATTGTGCAGGAGCTTTCGGCATTCGGCGAGGATGTAGACGGGTCTTGTGTCGTTTCCTTTGTTGTCGGGGATATGGCCGATCGCGGCCCCTGTGACCACCATGCCGGGAGGGCAGTACCAGTTGTAAAAGCGAAGAAGGTGGGGATTACTGGGTGGGACTTTGGGCGACAATTTGATGTCTTCGGCCTGCCGATTCTTCTCACCTTCCTGGAATATGTGCTGTGCACTTTGATGTAACAGCGCGACCGTCAGCAGACTTTCTCTGGATTGCATATAGTTTTCGAGTTCGAACAGTCCGAGCGTCAAATGGTCTGAAGGCACCCCGCTTTGGTACAGGGTGCCCTCTCGCTCGAAATTGAAGAGGAAGGCGGCTTTTTGAAAGGGCCCTGCCACAGTGCCGTCGGCCCGTAAATCGCCGCAAGAGAATCGGAACGATTCCCAGGTACGATTGTTGATTTCTTTGATGAACAGCTCCTGCAATACGCCGTTCCTATGGATGCCGAGGCAAGAGAGAAAAGGACTCTCTATCACCTTGTCCTTTGCCCCATCGAGATCATTGCACACGACCCAGACGGACCCACCAACGGGGTGCGTGAGCATTTCTCCGAGGAGGCTCCCCGGGGCGAGTTTGGTTTGGGGCACGCAACCGGCTGCGACAAAGGCACGGCGTTCGGTGAACGTGTACTGCTTGTCCTTGCTGTCGAGCGGGGTTTTGTCGAGATAGAAACCTGGTGTTTGATTGATGGTGACCGTGACATCCGTACCGGCCTGTGCGGCGAAGCCGTTGCTGAGCAGGATTTCCTGATGATGGTCGAAGTAGCGAGGTGCACCAGGAGTCATGGCCTGGTTGAGTTCGAGTCCGCCCGCCGCCCGTGCCGGCCAACTTGCGATTATGAGGACACTCCAGACTGTCATCCCCGCCACAAGGTTCTTCATGGTCGGTACCTTCCTTCGGTGAGTGAACGACTATCGGCGATCCGTGGCTCTCGATCGGCCGTGCTCCCGTTCCAAGTCTTCCAGCTTGCGCTCGAGCGACACGATCGTCTTGTGCTGTTCGATCAGATGGAGGGTGAGCTCTTCAATCTTCTGCAGCAGCTTCGCTTGCATCTCTCCGAGACCGATGCCGGCTTGCGCGACCTCGGTTGCGCTGGGAATGTCAGGAAGATGGCGTTCGGTGCGGATGAATGCCTCGAGCTCGGGCAGGGTTTTCAGCCGATAAGTCGGTTCGAACACGTAGTCCGCCCAATCTTTGATCAGTTTGATGCGGACTTCTTCGGCCAGAATTTTCCCCCCGACGGTCAACTTGTAGTCGGTAGGAAGACGTTCGGTCAGACTGTTGAGTCCGATGGCGACCCCGCGACCTACGGCGAGGTCATAGACACCATCCGGCACTATCGAGGTTTTGTTGGCGGCTCCTCCGATATAGACGCGCTTGGTATCGGCCTGGAAGATCGTGGACGTGGCTTCTTTGAAGGTCGAGCGTAGGCTGAGCAAGACTTCTTCATCCCCCGAAAGGGGACGCTGAATTTCGAGCAGGGGTTTCGCGCCTCCGCCTCCACCTGGGTCGAACCCGAGCGCAATGCCGCCCGGCCGCCAGATCGTGCCATTGGGATTGGCCGGTCCATTCCACTGCTGGGCATGACTGATCGTTGAGATGGTGCAGAACGACAGCATGGCGGTAACCGCGAGAAGGAGTCGATCAAGGCTTCGCATGCGGGTCTCCTTAGGAACTGGGATGGATGAGGATACTTTGGTGCGATGTGTTGGTCCGTGCAACTGCAAGACCGTTGCCTGATACGGGTATCCACGAATGAGGTGCAAATTCGAGGAATCACGAAGACGGTCATGAAAAATCGGCGAGGCGGCGTATCTCTCGAGATACGAGGTGCGACGGAAGAGATACAACGGCGGACGAGGATGTGTTCCAGAATCAGACAGAAGAAGCTGCACTCGGAATCGCTGTTGGGTGGCGGGATCAGGCGCCGAGATTTCGCGGGCCTCGGTACGAATGATCGTCAATTGCGGCTCAAGCGCAGGCCGAGGATGCGCTCGTAGAACTTCCAGGCTCGCGTCATGTCATGAACCGGACAGACGGTGAATGCATTGGACGTCAGCATGATGGCCTCATGGGTTTGCGACGCTACAGGGACGGATGCCCCCGGGTGGATGTTGGCAGCGGGGTCTGCCACAGCTTAGGGGAGCGGAGATGCCTCCCTCGCTCCGCTAGGAACTTGCGGAGTTCCTCGGCCAGGAGCAGTCCCAGCGCTCCGGCGGCCAAGGGCCCGAAGATCCAAGCCGGCAGCGGGGCGGTGTTGAAGATCAGGTTGCCGACGGGGGTATAGGTGATGGCCAGCAGGATGGAGACTTCGACGGCGACTCCGACGAGGATCAGCGGGTTGCTCAACCACCCGAGCTTGAAGATCGACGTGCGATCGGATCGGCAGGCGAAGACGTTGGCCACCTGAGCGGCCACGATGGCCGTGAAGGTGACGGTCGTGGCCTCCTTGTACAAGGGATCGCTCCAGTCGAGTGCCGTGCCCCACGTCCATCCGTGGGCGTACAGGTAGATGAAGAACCCCCCCATCGCGATAACGGCTTCGATCAGTCCAAGAAATCCATAGGCTCGCAGCAGTACGCTCCCACTCAACAGGCGCTCGGTCTTGGGGCGTGGGGGTTCATCCATGATCCCCTCATGCGGTGGTTCCGCACCGAGCGCTAATGCCGGCACCATGTCGGTGCCCAGGTCGACGGCAAGGATCTGTGGAACGGTCAGCGCCAGCGGCATGGAGGACAGGCCGAAACCGAGGTAGGGTGCCACCTCGGGAACGTTGCTCGCCAGGACGTAGGTGACGAACTTGCGGATGTTGTTGTAGACCGTCCGTCCCTCTTCGATGGCGTTGACGATCGTGGCGAAGTTATCGTCGAGCAGGACCATGGACGCCGTTTCCTTTGCGACATCGGTGCCGGCCACGCCCATGGCGATCCCGACATCGGCCCGTTTCATGGCCGGAGCATCGTTCACCCCGTCGCCGGTTACTGCCACCACCTCCCCCATGTGTTTCAGCGTCGAGACGATCCGAAGTTTGTGCCGAGGCGCCATGCGCGCAAAGATGGGATCCGGTTCGTCCGGGGTCGTGGGCGTGAGCATCTGTCGCAGTTGGTCGTCGCTCAGGCGATCGATCTGCGTCCCTTCGATCACCGGCACGAAACGACCGGGCCGTTGCGGGGATTGAGCCGGCGCCAGGCCGATCTGTGCGGCGATGGCCAGGGCGGTCAGCGGGTGGTCGCCGGTGATCATGATCACGCGGATGCCCGCGCGGCGGCAGGTGGCAATGGCCTGAGGTACCTCGCGGTGGGGCGGGTCCATCATCGCCACCAAGCCGAGGAATGTGAGCGACTGCTCGACCGTTTCAATGTCCAACTGCCCGACGGACTGCTCGACTTCTCGCGCGGCCACGGCGAGGACGCGATAGGCCTGTTGGGCGAAGGTTTGGCTCTGTGCGAGGATCTTCTTCCGGCCGTCCGGCGTCAGGTCGTACGGGCCGGACGGTCCCTGTACCCGATTGCAGAGCGGGAGCAAGGATTCGGGCGCGCCCTTGGTGAAGGCCGACAGGCGTCCCTCGCGCCAATGCAGCGTGGTCATCCGCTTCCGGTCTGCATCGAAGGCCAACTCCCCCATGCGCCGAAGGACGGGACGATGCATCAGCCCGTGGGACATGGCGAAGTTCAGCAGGGCGGTTTCCGTCGGATCGCCGGACACGACGATCCGACCGTCCGTGCGGCGTGTTTGCTTGGCGTTGTTGCAATGAACGATCGCATCGAACAAGCGTCCCCATCGTTCCGTCTCGGTGGCGCCGACCAACCGATTGCGCGCAAACAAACAGCCTTCCCGGGCTTCGATGACCAGATCGTCCACGTACAGCCGGTCGACGCGCATCCGGTTTTCCGTGAGGGTGCCGGTTTTGTCGGTGCAGATCACCGTCGTGCAGCCCAAGGTCTCGACGGAGGGGAGGTGCTTGATGAGGGCCTTCCGCTTCGCCATCCGTTGGCTGCCCATTGCGAGCGCGAGCGTCACCGTGGGCAGGAGGCCTTCGGGGACGTTGGCGACGATGATGCCGATGCCGAAGATCGCGCTGGTCCAGAACCCGAGCCCCATCCCGACGCCGATCGTAAAAAAGAGGAGCCCCATTCCGAAGGAAAGGCCGGCGACGACGCGCGTCACTTTGACGATTTCCTGCTGGAGCGGGCTCAAGCCCTGTTGCACGGTGGTCGTCAGGCGGGCGATGCGGCCGAATTCCGTCTGGAGGCCTGTAGCGAACACTACCGCTTGACCGTGACCGGACAGCACCGTGGTGCCGGCGAAGACCAGGTTGACGAGGTCGAATTGATGCCCCTCGGTGACCGGGTCGGCCGCGCGCCGTTTCGGTTTGGATTCGCCCGTCAAGGGGGAATTGTCGACCCGCAGGTCTACGGCGTCGATCAGGCGGGCGTCGGCCGGAATCTGTTCTCCCTCCTCGAGCATGAGCAGGTCGCCCGGCACGAGGTCGCGGCGGGGCACCTGCTGCAGTTGGCCGTTGCGCGTGACCCAGGCGTTCGTGGGCAGAAGTTCGTGCAGCGCCTGCAGTGCTCGCTCGGCCCTGTATTCCTGAAGGAAGGCGAAGACGGCGTTGATCAGGATGACTCCGAGGATGGCCCATCCCAAGGTGGCCGTCCCCTCGCCGGGATGGAGGTAATCGGCCGTGAAGGCCAGTGCGGCGGCGATCCAGAGCAGCAATGCGAGAAAGTGGGTGAACTGCTCCAGAAATCGCCTGGTCAGTGACCGAGCGCGCAGTTCTTGGAGGCTGTTCGGTCCATACTGCAACAGCCTTCGTCGGACCTGCTCAGCCGTGAGTCCCTGCGGCAGCGTCCCCAGTGCTTGGTAGACCTGGCTCGGGATCAGCCGACAGATCTCCTGGGGTGTGACCTCAGGCACGCCATCCTCGTACGATAAGCACCGAACAGGGCGCGTACTTCAGCAGGGTCTCCGAGACACTGCCCAATCGGAGCCGCTCCGATCCGGTCAGGCCGCGGGATCCGGCCACGAGCAAGTCGCTGTTCGTCAGCTTGGCCGATTGGAGGATCGAATCGGTCAGGTGATCGAACCGGACTTCGGTGCGCACTTCATAGCCTTCGGCGAGGAACCGCTCCCGGAACTTGGCCACCACCTGCTCGGCGGCGCTGCGTTGCGGGGTCGCAATCTGTTCGAGTTGTGCCTTCGACAGGTATTGCGTCGCCAACTCGGTAACGGTCGGTTCGGCAATCGACAACACCGTCACCTGCGTGGAGTCCGGCAAGAATCGCTTGCAGAGAAAACTGCAGGCGCCTTGCGAATATTTCGAGGCGTCCGCCGCAAACAGCACCCGTTCCAGTTTGTTGATCGGGCGTTTGACGACCAGGACCGGGCAATGGGCGAGCACACTGGCTTTCCTGGAGACGCTTCCCAGCAGGTAACTTTCCACATCGCTCAGGCCGCGGGAACCCAGCACGAGCAGATCGGCCTTTCGCTTTTTCGCTTGGTGGCTGATGGTTTCGGCAACCGGACCATGGGCCCTCACCTGGTCGATGGTCGTATGCGGTTTGGTGCCGGCCTGGCCCAAGGAGGTGCGGGCCAAGCCTTCCAGTCGGCGGAGTGCCGCGTCTCCCGCCTTTTCCATCGCGGCGAGTGCCTGTTTGGAGGCGGAGGGGTGTTTACGGGCCGCCGCTTTCAGGGAGGTGCTGTCGATCACGTGCAGCAGGGTGACCGCTTCCGGAGGCCGGCTGGCCAAGGCTTCGAGCATTTGCACGCTCCATTCGGAAAACTCTGATCCATCCACTGCAATCATGATATGCATTGACTGTCCTCCCGGATTTGACCTGTCGATTGTCCTGGAATGGAGACTGCATCGGGTATGCCCGATTTGCTTGCACGAAGGCGAGGGAATATCACTGGGAAGTCGGGCGGTTGCCTTGGCCGGACAAGGCTCTGTCGACGAGATTGTTGCGGCGTTTTGCAGCAGTGTTGGGGCATGGTTGGGGTAATAGGCCCCACTGTTGACGGCGGTGAGAAAACCGATGCGGTGAATCGGAATGCAGGGCGCGGTGTTTCGCAGGACCGGTGTGTTTCCGCGTCGGGCATTCTCGTTGCGTAATAGAACAGAAGCAGGTTGCACGATCGGCGACGGAGCAAGGCGGGATCGGATGGTCTCTCTCATACGGCAAGGTTGGAGGCGACGCAACATGAGAATTCAGGGGATGCGTGGCGGCGGGTGGATGTTCATCATGGCGGTCTGGCTGCTGGTCGCAGGGTCGGCCGGCCTGGAACAAGGGTGGGCGGCGGTGACCGTCAGGATCGTCCCTGAGGGTGATGCGATCGAGTTGGAGGTTCCGACGGACATCGGCCTCCAGAAGGATCGGCTTCCGCTCTATCGGCAGGGGGCGATCCGGTACTTCAGCACGGGGATCGGGCAGGTCGAGCGAGAGGCAGTCTATCCTGCCTTCTCGCTGAAACTGGTTTTCACGGCAGGGGGCAAGCCTTTCGTCACAGGCGTCGGCGTTGCCGTGCGGGAAAAGAAGGGCGCGACAGTCTTGGCCGTGCCGGCTGAACACATCACCGGGCCCTGGTTGTTCGTCGATCTGCCGGAGGGCATCTATGACGTCGTTGCGACGCTCGGCGGGGAGGTGCAGACGGCGAAAGGGGTGAAGGTCGGCCGCGGAAAAGTCACGACGCAGCATGTGCGTTGGAAAGAAGACCGCAGCCCCGCGCTTGCGGCGTCCGGCGCCGAAGGATTGGAAAGGTAGTCGGGATGGTGGAGGCTGCCGTAAAGCGGGATTACTATGAGATCCTTGGGGTGGACCGAGCAGCCTCCCGCGATCAGATCAAACACGCCTATCGTCAGTTGGCCCTTCAGTACCACCCGGATAAGAACAACAATCCTGCTGCTGCCTCCAGATTTCGAGAAATCGCTGAGGCCTATGCGGTATTGTCCGACGATGCGAAGCGCCGCGAGTACGATGCCACCGGACATGCCGGGGTCAGCCAACGATGGTCGGCCGAGGACCTCTTCCGAGATTTCCAATTCGGAGATTTCTATGGCGGCCGGTTCGACGACCTGTCCGGCATCTTCGGCGATTTCTTGGGACGACGGGCCCGTCCCAGCGCGGGGGCGTTGCGAGGCGTGGATCTTCGGTACGATGTGGATCTGACGCTGGAGGAGGCGGCAAAGGGAGGCGAGCGAGAAATTCGGGTCACCCGTTCCAAGGTGTGCGATACCTGTCACGGGAGCGGTGCGCGCCCCGGGACGGCCCCCAAGCCCTGCACCGAGTGCGGCGGCTCCGGGCAAAAGCAGCAGATCAAGACTAGCAAGGATATGCGGTTGGTGACTCTGACGACTTGTGGGGCCTGTCAGGGACGAGGGAAACTGATCGAGGCCCCCTGCTCAGATTGCCACGGTAGCGGCATCCGGTTCGAGGAGCATGCGCTCAAGGTCCAGATCCCGCGAGGTGTCGATGATGGGATGGTGGTGCGACTGGCCGGACAGGGAGAACTGAATGCGAACGGCGGCCCGCCCGGCGATCTCTTGGTCCGACCACACATCCGCCCGCACCCGGTGTTTGAGCGTCATGGGGATGATCTGTATACCGTAGTCAGGGTCTCCTTTCCTCGTGCGGCGCTGGGTACTACAGTCAGACTACGCGGCCTGGGCGGCGAATCCCTCGACCTCACCGTGCCGGCCGGCACGCAGGGGGGGACGGCCTTGCGCCTGCGAGGAAAGGGCATGCCTCGTCTTGAGGGAAAAGGCAAAGGAGATTTGCTTGCGGTCATGGAGGTGCGGACGCCCTCCGAATTGACGGCGAAGCAGCGTCGGCTGCTGGAAGAATTGGCCGCAGCTGAAACAGTGGTGGATGGAGCCGGATCGGGCAACCGCTAATCGCGGCCTGTTCGGCATGAGCAGAATGGGGAGGGAGGAGATTGATGACAGCACAACGGAAGCAGACGCGATCAGGAGCCAGGCGAACGGTCGTGGCGTTCGGCGATCTGAGCGTGGCGCAGATCATGGAAAAACGGGTGCAATCGGCCGCGCCGGGCGCGAAGGGTGACCGAGTAGCCCACATGATGACGAAGGGGTTCGGGGCGGTGCCGATCGTCGACAAGGGGAAGCGGCTGTTGGGGGTCGTCAGCGAGCACGACTTGCTGGCAGCGCTTGACCGCGGGCAGGGCTGGGCCGGGGTGACGGCCAAGGATATCATGAGCGTGAATCCCTACTCGGTCCGGCCGGAGACCACGGTCGGGACGTTGATCCATGTGCTCAAGGAAAGCGATTTGATTCGGGTGCCGGTAGTGAGCGCACAGAACAAACTGGTCGGTGTGGTGGCGCGACGTGACGTGGTGCGAGCGGCCCTCAAGCACGGTGCGAAGCCGGTGCGGTAGCGGGGCCACGGCTCGCGGAAGGAGGGGCTATGCGGCGCAGTGATCTGCTTACCCAGGCGTGCGATCCCAAGACCTTGACGGTCGGGCAGGTGATGCAAGATGCCGTGTCTACCTGCACGACCAAGACCGACGCCCTCACGATCGGCCGGTTGATGACCAGGCAGAACTTCGGCAGCCTGCCCGTGCTGGAGGAGGACGGGACAGTGGTCGGTCTCGTGTCCGAATACGATTTGCTCCAAGCCATGATCGATGGGCGCGACCTGCGCAAGATCAAGGCCCTCGACATCATGACGACCCATCCGCAGACGACCACCGAGAGCATGGCGCTCACCGAAGTGGCGACTCTATTCCAGGACCGGTACCTCACCCGGCTCCCCGTATTGCGGGAGAAGAAACTCGTCGGCATCGTGGCCCGGCGCGATTTGTTGCAGGGCTATATGAAGGCCAGCGACTATTTCTCCTGATTGGACGGACGGGGCAGCGGTCGCGCCGAGTTACATGCAAACGCAAGGGAATGGCTCGCTGCCGCCCCCATAACGCACGCCGATGCCTGACGCTCGTTCCCATCAACCTCTCCCCGGTCGGGCACCAGTGCTGGTCTGCTTCATGGCCGTGACTTTGGTCGCGCTGTCTCCCCATACCTCGGCTGCTGCGGAGGATCCCACCGACCCGACCGAGGGCCATACACCCTGTGCGATTCATTATCCGAGCGACGACGGGATTCCCTGGGATTGTCGGCGACTGCAGAAGGGGGAGACGCTGGAGCGTCTGTTCGGGGCCCGTTGGCCGGAGGTGGCGCGGTTCAACCGCATCGACCGGCGCCATGCCTACCAGGGACGGGAGATCAGGGTGCCGCGGAACCTTGCCGATCTGTCCGCCTTCGCACCGTTGCCAGGTCACTTGGCGGTCGGAGAGCCGTACGATCAGCTCATCCTCATCGATCTCGACGAGCAATATCTGGGCGCGTACGAACAGGGCAAGCTTCGATTCGCGTTTCCGATCGCCTCCGGCGAGGTGGAACATGAAACGCCCGTCGGCCGCTTTCGGATCACAGCGGCGGATCCAGCCCATGCCTCGTGCCTGTACCACATCGAGCGGACGGAGGTGCCCTATCCGATGCGGTATGCGCTGCGATTTCATGTGAATCGCGAGGGGGTGAGCTATTGGATCCATGGCCGGGACATGCCTGGTTACCCGGCCTCGCACGGCTGCGTGGGTCTGTATGACGAGGCGATGCAGCGGGACTATTATGGAGTGCCGGACCATCCTCAATTGGAGGATGCCCGGCAGCTCTTCGAATGGGTCGTCGGTCGGAAGGAGGGTACGACGCAGCCGATGGAACTTTCTTCGGGTCCTCCCGTGATCATCCAGGGCGTGGCGCCCGGTCGGCGCCTCCCACCCAGGCAGTAGCAACCTCGATCAGGCTGTCGCTCCATTCAACGTCCCCGGCCCTCAGCGCTTCTTCTTCTCCACCGGGCAGGGATTAGACAGGTGGAGATCCGCCGGCAATTTGGTCGTACTGTCCAGGCAGGCGGCATCCAATTGCGCTTGCACAAGCCCGACCGCTCCGGAGAGATCGGCTCCCCGTAAATCGGCCCGTTGCAGATCTGCGTCCCCCAGCTGCGCGCCGGTGAAATCCGATGCGCTCAGATTGGTCCCCTTCAACGACGCCTCCCGCAAGTTCGCCTGGGCAAGGTTCGCATGGCTGAGGTCCGCAGCCCGCAAATCGGCCGCGACTAGGTTGGCCGAGTCGAGCGTGGCTTCACGAAGTTTTGCCGATTGTAGGATCACCTTGGGCGCATAGACTTCGCTGAGATCGGCATGACGCAGATCGGCATCGGTGAGGCGCCCACCGATGAGGACCGCCCGGTACAGCTTGGCTCCCTGCAAATTGGCTCCCGTCAGGTTGGCCTTATAAAAGATCGTCATCGACAGGGCAGCCGCATCCAGTCGCGCCTTGTGCAACGAGGCCCCCTCGAGGTTGGCATTGTCGAGGTTCGCGTGTTGGAGGATCGCTCCGTTCAAATTGGCGAATCGCATGTCGGCTCCGCGAAGGATCGCGTCGCGAAGGTTGGCGTTCACCAAGGAGGCGTCGTCCAAATAGGCGTTGTCCAGTTCGGCCTCGATCAAGGAAGCGCCGTCGAGATTTGCCCCGTCCAACAGCGCCCCCTGCAGGTCGGCTCGGCGGAGGTTGGCCTGGCGGAGGTCGGTGCGACGCAGGTCCGCGCTGACGAGGTCGGTTCCGACCAATGTGGCTTTGTAGAGATTCGCGCCGTAGAAGTATCCGTCCATGACCGTGGCGCCGCTGAAATCCGCAGAACGGAGATCGGTATCCTCGAAGTGCGCCCGCTCCAGGGTCGCCTCTCGGAACTGGGCGTACTGCAGATTCGCTCCATAGAACGCCACTTCGTTCGCGATGGACTGGTTCAGGTGCGTCTTGACCAACTGTGCCTTTCGCAGATCCGCTCCGACGAGATTGGCCTCGTCCAACACGGCTTGCGAGAGATCGGCGCCGGTGAGATGGGTTTGCACGAGGTTCGTGCCGCGCAGGTTGCTTCCACGGAGCGTCGCTCCGTCGAGCCTGACCCGTTCCAAATTCGCTTCGACCAGCCGCATGCCGTGCAGATCAGCCTGGCACAGGTTGGCCCGCTGCCCTTCGGCTGCTTCGCGGTTGTCCAGCCACCGGGCGTGGGCCCGCAGGATCGAGTCGAGTGCCTTTTGAGCCGGGCGCTTGTTCTTGAACGGTCCGTCGCAGGAGCTCGGTGCGCTCGGTCCGGCCATCGCCGGAAAGGCTGTCGACCCCCACGCCATTGCGAAACAGAGGGCGAGGGGCCATCCGAACCGAACCACGTTCACGCTGCGGGGTCTGATCATCGGCAATCTCCTTCAATTAGGAATGAGGCAGGGCATGGGTTTTCGGTGGAGCGGCGGTCCGGCGGTCTACTTCCGCCGCGAGGTCGACGAGCGATGATGCAATGCGCGCTTCGTACGGGGAGCCGGCCTCGAGCCCACGGAACCGATCAGGGAGCTGCCCCAGGGCTGAGGCTGCCGTCCGGCGGATCGCCTCGAGTGACGAAGGTGGGTTCAGGCGACGGCCTCCCTCCATCACGGGCATGAGAAGCGGCGTTCCCGGTTGGGCGTCTCCTTCCACTGCAAGGACATCCTCGCGCAGTCGTCCTTGCTCGTCCAGCTGTCGATAGATTTGTTTTCGTCCCGGCCAGGTGGCTTTCCCTTCAGAACGTTTCCGGCAAGCCCGTCCCCTGTATTCCTGCAGTTTGTAGGCGCAGTCCAGAAACGGCTGATCGGACGAGGTCGTCATCGCCGTGCCGACCGCGAAACTGTCGATCGGTGCCCCGCTGTCGATGAGTGTGTGCAGGCGCTGCTCGTCAAGGTTGCCGCTGGCCAGAATCTTGACGTGCCTCAAGTTGCCTTCGTCGAGGATCCGCCTGACCCTGCGTGCTTGCTCGGCCAGGTCGCCGCTGTCCAAACGCACCCCATGGACGGTCAATCCCTGGGAGGCCAATCGCGGGGCGAGCGAGACGATCTTTCTCGCGGCGGCCTCCGTGTCGTAGGTGTCGAGCAGCAGGACGACGTTGCCCGGCTGGGCATGGGCGAACCTCTCGAAGGCCGCAGATTCGTCATCATGCGCCTGCACGAAGGAGTGGGCCATCGTTCCGTAGAGCGGAATGCCGTAGAGTGCCCCGGCGAGGACGTTGGAGGTGCCGGCGAACCCGGCCAGATACGCGGCGCGCGCAGCCATTACGCCGGCCTCGGCGCCGTGCGCCCGGCGGAGACCGAAGTCGATGAGCGGCTTGCCCTCCGCAGCGAGGACACAACGGCCGGCTTTCGAGGCCACCAGGGTTTGAAAGTTCAAGAGGTTCATCACGCGGGATTCGATGATCTGGGCTTCGATGAGGGGGGCGGTGATGCGCAAGATCGGCTCATGAGGAAAGAACAGGGTGCCTTCGGGGATCGCATGCACCTGCCCCGTGAAGCGCAACCCACGCAGCGTCTCGAGATAGGAGGGGGTGAACCGCGCGGTTCGCTCCAGCCACGCGATCTCCTCGGCTGAGAACTGAAATCCCTCGAGATAGGTCAGAACCTGCTCCAGGCCGGCGGCCATCAGGAAGTTCCGATGGGCGGGCAGCTTGCGCACGAAAAATTCGAAGACCGCTTCACCGGTCATGCCCTCGCTGAGGTAGGCCTGGCCCATGGTGAGCTCGTAGAGGTCCGTGAGGAGCGCGCTGGACGTCGGATTCATGCGGGCACGCTTTCGAGTCGGACCGGCACGGCGCCGAGACGGAGCATCTCGGCCTCGGCTTGACGTCCGTCGTCCGGGTGGAGATTGACGGCCTTGATGCCGTCCATGAGGAGGCACACCTGGTAGCCGAGCCTGCGCGCGTCTCTTACCGTGTTCAACACGCAATAATCGGTCGCCAGTCCGCCGATGAAGAGGCGGCGAATTCTCAGGGCTCGAAGATGGCGATCAAGCGGCGTGTCTTCCAGCGTGGAGTACGCGTCCTTGTCCGGATCGATCGCCTTGTAGATGAGGACCGCAGAGGCCGGAGGCTGAAAGTTCGACGGGGGGAGCGAACCGGGCGATCCCACCACGCAATGAGGCGGCCAGGGGCCTCCCCGAGGCAGAAAGGAGCAATGGTCCGGAGGATGCCAGTCTCGTGTGACGAAGATCGGCAGCCCGCGCGCCTGGAAGCGTGACATGTAGGCGGCGAGGATCGGGACGATCGTGTCGCCGCCCGAGATGCCCAAGGCGCCTCCGGGCAGGAAATCGTTTTGTACGTCCACGACGACCAAGGCGTCGCCTCGCTGGATCTGTTCCATATCGGCCTGTGAAGTCGGGGCCCTGGTCGGCCCTTACCGGCCTTGTTGTGACAGGAGGCGGATGTATGCCAGCACATCCTGCATATCGGTCTCGGTTAGCTGGCCCTGCCAGGCATGCATGGGACTGAACACGATACCGTGTTCGATCGTTCGCTGGAGTTCCTCGTCGGATTTCAGGTATGAGCTGAAGCGGTGGAAGTCGGCCGGGCGCACCGTGAGCCCTGCCGCGTCCGGTCCGTCGCCCCAACCTCCGGCGCCGTGGCATCGCAGGCAATTGCGCTCGTACACGGTTTTGCCTCGCAGGACGTCGGCCGGAAAATCCTGGGCCGTCACGGAGCCGACGCCCCGGCCGAGGACCGAGAGCAGCAGGGCCGCTGCGAGTACGGAATGGCGTCGGGGCATGCTGTCCATCCCTCCGTCAACTCTTCTTCGTTGTGTGGGCGATAAAGCCGGAAAACTGCTGCTGCAACTTACGGCTCTTGCAGTGGGGGCATTCCACCTCACCCTTCTCGTGCTGCTTCAGCGTGACGACGATCGTCGACTTCTTCCCACAGTCCTGACAGATGTACTCGTACATAGGCATGGATTACCTCAAGGAAAAAGGACAAAGGCGAAAGGAAAACAATCTGCCTTTTGACTCCTAACTTTTGACTTTCTCTTCCTCCCCTTCGCCCCATTCGGCGACGACCTGTGCCATCTCACCCAATCTGGCCGCTGCGCGGCCGTAGAGACTCTCCGGCGGGAATCCTCCTTCGGGCGTGCGCTCTCCGACTGGAACGCCGGTCAACAGCTCCAGCGCCTGATCGACGTAATCGACGCCGTAGACCGCGAACTTGCCCGCCTCCACGGCTTCCACCACCTCTCGGCTGAGCGCCAGGTGCTTTACGTTACGGTTCGGGATAATCACGCCTTGCGTGCCGGTCAATCCGCGTTTCTTGCAGGATTCGAAGAAGCCTTCAATTTTTTCGTTCACCCCGCCGATCGGCTGGATTTCTCCGAGCTGGTTCACCGATCCGGTGACGGCCAAGGACTGTCGCACCGGAGCCGCGGCGAGGCTCGAGAGGATCGCCGTAAGTTCGGCCACCGCGGCACTGTCGCCCTCGACCTCCGAGTAAGTCTGCTCGAAAGTCAGCGTCGCGCTGAGGGCGAAGGGCTGCATGTCGGCAAACTTGCCTGCGAGAAATCCCGACAGGGTCATCACGCCCTTGCTGTGGACGTGGCCGGCCAGCTCCGCTTCCCGCTGGATGTCGATGACGCCCTTCGTCCCGATGAACGTTCTCGCCGTGATGCGGGTCGGGCGGCCGAAGGAGTAATCGCCCAGTTGGTAGACCGACAGGCCGTTGACTTGCCCCACGACCTCGCCCTGGAGGTCGACCATGAGCGTGCCTTCGCGGATCTCGTCCTGAATCCACTGTTCGGGAAGATCTGCGCGGTGGCGTTTGTGGGAGACCGCCGATTCGACATCGGCCCGGCTGGCGAAAGAGCGCCCTTCCTTCCTCGCCCAATAGCCGGCCTCGCGAATCAGATCGCTGATCAAGCCGAACCGAAGCGAGAGTTTGTCGTGGCGGTCGGCCAGCCTGAACCCTTGGCGGATGACTTCGGCCACCGCATCGGCGCCGAAGTGGGGGAGGTTTTCCTCTCGGCAGAGTTTCGCGATGAAGCGGGCATATTGCCGGTTCTGCCGCTCGTCATGCGCGACTTCGACATCGAAGTCCGCCTTCACCTTGAAGAGCTGGGAGAAATCTTCCTCATACGCGTGGAGCAGGTGATAGATCATCGGCGTGCCCACCAGAATGACTTTGACGGACACGGGAATCGGCTCGGGCCGCAACCCCGCCGTTGCGAACCCATAAAATTCGCCCGGATCTTCGATCGTCACGCAGCCGGTTTTGATGACGCGCTTCAGAGCATCCCAGGAGAAGGGCTGGCGAAGCAGGTCCATCGCCTGCAGGATCAGGTAGCCGCCGTTGGCCTGCAACATGGCGCCGGCTCGAATCTCGGTGAAGTCGGTGTACATCACCCCGAGGTGGGCCTTCCGTTCGATCTTGCCGATGAGGTTGCTGTAGGTCGGATGTGCTTCGTCGATGACGGGGGCTCCGGCCTTTGGGTCACGCTCGACGATCAGGTTGACGCCGAACCGGCTCATATCCGGCCGTCGTGCCTGCTCCAGACCGGGAATGGCCAGCACCGGTCCTTCTCTCGGCAGAAAATCCCGATAGTGGTGAATGATTTCATGGTGGATCCGTTGGAGATAGGTCACGACCGCGGGCAGCGATTCATAGGTGTGGTGGAGCGTTTCGTAGCGGGCTTTCATCACGTTGGCGACGATTTGGCGATCGAGGTGATGAATGCCGTGCTCGGCCTCGCGTTCGAGCCCGTGAATGCGAACGTGGAACTCCCGTAGCTCGCTCTCGAGCGACTTGCGCCGTTCCGTGAGATTCTGCTGCTCCTCCTCGGTGATGTTTTCCATCTCCTTTTCGGTCATCGGCCGGTCGCCTCGCAACGGAACCAGCCCGAAGCCGACCGGAGTTTCTTCGAACCCGAACCCTCGCTCCCGCGAGATTTCGGTCAACTCGCGGAACAGCGACTTCTTTTTCCCCTCCGTCTCCTCAATGATCTTGGCCTTGGCGTCGAGGTACTTCTTTCCTTCGAATGCGGCCGGGATGTCGCGGCGCAAGCTCTCGATGAATTCTCCCATTTCGCGCTTGAAGGCGGCGCCGTGGCCGGCGGGAAAGGACAGGCAGGTGGGGCGTGACTGATCCTGGAAGTTGTTGACATAACACCAGTCGGACGGAGGCGGGGCCGACTGAGCCAGCCGCTTGACCATCTGTCGGACGAGCGTTCCCTTTCCCGTCCCGATGGGGCCCGACACGAAGATGTTGAAGCCGGCGCTCTTCATCTGTAGGCCGAACTCCAACGCCTCGACCGCCCGCTCCTGCCCGATGGTTTCGTCGAGCGGCTCGATTTCGCTCGTGTCCTCGAATCCCAACGAGCCTGGGTCCACGATCGGCGCCAACAGACTCGCGGGAATCTTAAATTTGTCTGCCATGGTTCTGTTCCTGTGGTGGCCGGACGGTCAGAAGGGCTGTCCGGTGGGGCCGCACCCTGGGCAGGCGCCGCACCGGCAGCCCGTTCGACGGAACATTACGCCCCGGCCCTCACGGGCGGCGGCTGGACGACGGTCGCGTGCAATCCCTTGTCCCCCGGTTCGGCGCTGAAGAGCACCTCCAGCCCGTCTTCCAACTCCGTGAACGCAATCCCCTTGACCGCGTTCTTGTGGAAATAGACCTCGCCGCCGCCGTCTTGCAGGATGAAACCGTAACCCTTGCGGGGAAAGAGTTTGCTGACGACGCCGCGCAAGTCGGGGAGCGGTTCACGGCGGACGACCTTCGTCGCCCGTTTCTCACGGAATTTGCGCAGCTCGATGGCCACCGCCTCGAAGGCCGCCCGGATGGCTTCTTCGAATGTCTTGTCGACCTTGTGGGCCGTGACGGTGCGGCGTTTGGGAATGGTCACGAGCACCAACGCTTCGGCGACTTTGGCAAGTTTCTTGTGGTGACGGTTCTTGGTGAGAGTGACCCGTCCATGGATAATGTCTTCGTGCCCGTGCTGCAGGTCCGCCATTCGGGCTTCGATCTCGGTCTTCCACCGTGGCGTCATAGCGATGTTGCGGCTTTCGATCTCCAAGTTCATTCCCGTTCTCCTCCTGGTCTATACCGATGCGTGGTATGTGATTGTGTCAGCAAGGCACGTGCCCACTGACTCCGTTCCGGATGACGCCGAAACAGCAGAAAGATGCGGCAAATGAGCCGCTTGAATCAACAGGTTTGCCTGATGGGCTCGGAGGGTGGCGCATTTTTCCTCAGTGGCGGGATTGGGGCTGAAGCCGATTGCGCCAGCCTGGGCCCTGAGTCCGCGGCTGGCGTACGGATTCGAATGGAACGTGACTTGCTACCCTCACCAGGTGATGCCTGTCTTGAAGAAAGCAGCCCTCGAAGCCTATCTCCAGTCCCGGTTCGGACCGACGGCGAAGCTCGTGGCCTATGGTCCGATCGGGAAGGAGACCAAAGGGGCTCGGTACAAACAATATGGGTATGGGGCCCCGGTCCGTCTGACCTGCCGTATCGGGCAGCAAGTACGGCAGGTCGTGCTCGAAACCATGAGCCCGGGCCCGTTCGGGCACGAGCACATGGCCGACCGAGCGCAGGCCATGCTGTGGGATTACGATTCTTACGGGCGGCTGCCCGGCCACGTGAAGGCTGTGGATGTGGGGGCCTTTACCAAGCAGGGCGAGTTGATGTCGGTGGCGCCGGCGACAGAATATTTCGTGCTGACGGAGTGGAGCGAGGGGACCAGCTACCATCGGGATTTGGAATGCCTTGCGGCAGCCGCTCGGCCGACGGCGTTGGATCGGAAACGCACAGAGGCCCTGGCCGGATACCTCGCCCGAATCCATCGCGTGAAGAAGCGCGATCAACAACTCTACCGGCGCCGGATGCGCGAGTTACTCGGCCACGGTGAATGCATCATGGGCCTGACCGACAGCTATCCGGACCGGTACGGCTTTATTACCCAGGACCTGCTGCGGATGATCGAGACCGCCTGCAATGAATGGCGCTGGCGCCTGCGGAGCAAAGGTGCGCGGCTGTCACAGGTGCACGGGGACTTTCATCCCTGGAATGTTCTGTTCAAGAGCGGAGCCGATTTTGCTGTGCTGGACCGTTCCCGCGGGGAGTGGGGCGAGCCGGCCGATGACGTCACCTCCATGAGCATCAACTACCTGTTCTTCTCACTCTGCCGGCATGGAAAGTTGAAGGGGCCGCTGGAAGTCCTCTTCCGGTCGTTCTGGGACACCTACTTGGCGAGGAGCCGCGACAAGGGAGTGCTCTCCGCGGCCGCGCCCTTCTTCGCATTCCGGGGGCTGGTGATCGCGAGCCCGCTCTGGTATCCCAAGCTCTCGCTCGACGTGAGACGAAAGATTTTCCGTTTTATTGAGAACGTGCTGGACGTGCCGGAGTTCGACCCGGCGCAAGTGAACAATTATTGCGGAGTGTGACGAAGCGTCGTTCGCGAAGGGTATCTCGTAGTGAAATGGAGCGTGTGGTTCGACCACGAGAGGCGCGTGACGAGATACGTTTGACCATTGTCAATGACCACCGACCATCGCCCCCATCCCTTCGCGCTCTGGCTCACGGGCCTTCCCGCATCCGGGAAAAGTTCCATCGTGGAGAAGCTCCTTCCACAGCTCCATGAATTGGGGATGACGGCGGAGGTGCTCGAGTCGGACGCCTTGCGTCGTGTGCTTACGCCCCGGGCCAGTTATTCTCAGGAGGAACGGGATCTCTTCTATCGCGCGGTCGCATTCCTGGGGGCGCGATTGGTGGCGCATGGCGTCAACGTGATCTTCGATGCCACAGCCAGCCGGCAGGAGTATCGGAAGTTCGCCGCCTCGATGATCCCCCAGTTGCAGATCATCTCGATTGAATGCCCGTTGGAAGTTTGCATGGCGCGCGACAAGAAGGGCACCTATCTCAAAGGCCGACGCGGCGAGTCGGCGACGGTGCCGGGACTTCAAGTACCTTACGAGGCGCCGCGCGATCCGGCGCTTCGCATCGATACCACAACCTCCACTCCCGAAGCCGGGGCCGCTGCGATACTTGCACTGATACGAAAGCACGTCGTTCGTGAGGCGTGAAGCGCGGACCCTCCTCCATCACCTTCCACTCGCGAGATACGAGATACGCTTCACGAAATGCGGTCTTTTCACTCGAACACCAACACCGGACAGGGTGCCTGGTGCAAGACTGCATGGGAGACGCTGCCCAGGACGAATCGCGTAATACCCTGGCGGCCGCGGGACCCCATCATGATCAGGTCGGTCTGGAGCTTCTCGGCCTCATGGAGGATCATGGTCGCCGGACTGCCGAGCACGCTGGTTGCGCGGACGGTCTGGCCGAGTGCCCGAAGTTTGGCCGCTGCCTCCTCGACGAAATCCCGCGCGTGCTGCAACGCCTGCGCCTCCAGTTTCTCCGCCGCCGCTGCATCGACCGGCCAGGGGGGCCTCGTGGCCGGCAGCACCGTCATGATCGTGACGCCGACGGGATCCTTGAACGGCTGCTTTTGGAAGAAGCGAATTGCCGCGTCTGCATCGTATTGCCCTTGGAGTGGAAGCAAAATCTGATTGAGCCCTCGCAGGGGACCGTTGAGGATGAGCTTCGCGCAGGGGGCCAGGCTGAGGACCCGGTGCGACACGCTTCCGAAGAGCCGCTCCTTAACCGGTCCCAGGCCCCTGGCGCCCATGACGACCAGGTCCACATGACGGCTTTCCGCCGTCGTGACGATGACCTCGGCCGGCGTTCCTACTTCCAAACGCTTGGTGACCGGTCCCGCATGGGGCGGCAACAGCGACTGGACACGGTCGAGCAACTTCGTCCCGTCTTCCTTCATGCTGCGCTCCAACTCCGCATAGAGTTCGTGCGACACCTCCGGCACCATCATAGGGTAGGCCGGTCGCGGCACGTCTACCGCATGCAGCAGCGTCAGTTCTTCTGCTCGACGGAGATATTTGATGGCGCGCACTGCCTCATAGGAATTGTCGCTGCCGTCGACTGCCAGTAGGGTTTTCATGCTGTACTCCTCTTCCTTCTGCGTTCACCGGTATCTCGTGAAGCGTCGCTCGGGTCGTCGGACGGTCGACGTCGACTACCACTTGCGTCTTCCGTCTCACATTTTTAGCTATCAGTTCCTCCTCTCCCCAGATAGGTGCCGAACCATCGGCGGGCGTGGTCGGCCACCTGTTCCAAGGTGCCGGGCTCCTCGAAGAGGTGCGAGGCGCCGGGAATGATCACCAGCGATTTCGGACAGCGGAGGTGCGCCAGCGCCTGTTCGTTCAACTCGATGACCGGTTCATCGTCGCCCCCGACGAGCAACAACGTTGGGGCAGTGACGCTTTCGAGATAGGGGCCGGCGAGGTCGGGGCGTCCTCCGCGGGAGACGATTGCGCGGACGGCATCGGGGGTACGGGCTGCTGCCTGCAGAGCTGCGCCGGCTCCGGTGCTCGCGCCGAAGTATCCGATGGACAATACCGATGTGCGGGGTTGCCGACCGATCCACGAGCGGGCGAGCAGAAGACGGTCCGCCAACAGATCGATGTCAAAGACTTTCCGACGATCATCCGCTTCATCTGGTTGCAAGAGATCCAGCAGTAACGTGGCGAAGCCTCCCCTCTGCAACCGGTGCGCGACGAATTGGTTGCGGGGGCTGAAGCGGCCGCTTCCGCTGCCATGCGCAAACAAAACCATACCCTGGGGATTGTTCGGCATGCCAAGGATCCCGTCCAGGGTGAGGCCCTGGCCGGTGATGGCGACGGGTACCTCTTGTTGTGCAACCATACGGGTCATCGTTGTGTTCGGTCATCCCTCTTCGGGTCCTGAGTCTCGGTCGACAAGACGGTCAATGGCAAGCTGTGGGACAGAAGAAGAGCAGATAGAGAGCGACGCCCAAGCCCACGATCAACGCTCCCAGCCCCAACCACTGTGTTCTGGTCATGATGGTTCCTCTCGCAGCATGAATCAGCAAGAGGGGTGCCACTCGCACCGAATCTGGGGCGGCCTGTTGAAGCCATGGAATAATGCCACTGGAGGCTGGTATGCAGGCGGGTGAACTCGATTATCGGCCGATGTCCCCTCCGCGTCTGTGGCGGAAAGCGCCAGCGGTCGACAGGGGCCTGTAGCAGGACACCACCTTGGAGCCGATCGAAGAGCTTATGACTTACGGCGTATAGCGGGAGGCAACAGGAAATGTCCTCATGCCATAAGCTATTAGCCATAAGCTATCTGCTCCTGCCCCGGTGGCACTGGCTTTGCTGAGGCAGACGGTAGAGAATAGATCCGGAGGTGTGATGGCTGAACGCTTGTTTTCAAAAATTCTGGTTCCGGTGGATTTTTCCCCCTGTTCTGAAGAGGCGTTTCGGGTGGCGTTGTCGATGGCCAAGACGTTTCAGGCGGAGGTGCTTCTCGTGCACGTAGTGGACACCAAGAGCCTCGAGGCGCTCAATCGCCTGGGCTTGGCGCCTCCATCGGAGGCGAAGAAACAAACCAAGGCGTTGCACCATCAGGCCAGGCTGAATGCGCGGACCCTGCTGGCCTGGGATGAGGCAAAAGGAGTGACGATCAAGCGGCTGTTGGCCGAAGGTGCGCCCTTCGTGGAAATCGCGCGGTTGACCAGGACGGAGAAGGTCGATCTAGTCGTAATGGGCAGCTACGGCGGGTCGATCGGCAATGTCGATAAGATTTTTTTCGGCAGTACGGCGGAGAAAGTCGTGAGGACGGCCGGCTGTCCCGTGTTGACGGTGCCCTTGCCCACGAAGCGGGCGACGGTGCGGGCCGGCCAAACCCCATAAAGGAGGGACTATGACGGGAGCGAAGGGATGGGCAGGAATTACGGGCGGACGGATGTGGCTGGCCGGGTGTTTTGTGCTGGCCCTCTGCACCCAGGGTGGAGCGCAGGCGGAGCAGCGCATCGAGGTCACGATCGAGGATTTCACGTTCGTGACGAAGCAGGTGCCGTTGCGTCTCGGGGTGCCGACCGTGATCACCATCAAGAACATGGATCCCGAGCGCCACGACTTCGGTTCGACCATGTTCGACGGAATTCCCACCAAAATCGAATCCGAGGGCGTGGTGTCCTACGGCAAGGGGATCGGCGGCGTATTCCTCGATGCCAAGAAAGGGGCGACCATTCGATTCAACATGGAACGGCCCGGGCGCCATGAGTTCCGATGCTCGATCCACCCGAACATGAAGGGCGAGTTGCTCCTGCTCAATGTGGAGGCAGTCTAGGTCATGGCGGCCTTGATCAGTCGAATTCTGTTCGCGACGGACTTCTCTTCCTGCGCCGATCGCGCGTTCGAGTATGCGGTTTCATTGGCACGCGGATGGAAAGCGGAGCTGTCGGCGATGACCGTGCTGGAATTTTATCCCGGCATGGACCCCGATTATCCCGTCAACAAGATGTATCTGGACAATCTGCGGTCCGAGTCGGTCCGGCAGTTGGAGGGAATTCGAGCCAAGGCCGCGGCCGCCGGGCAGGCGCTTTCGACTCGACTCGAATTGGGTATTCCGAGCCAGGCAATCCAGACGACGGCTGAACAGATCGGCGCGGATCTGCTGGTGGTGGGTACCCACGGGCGTACGGGGCTCAACCATGTGCTGGTCGGCAGCACGGCGGAACGGGTGGTTCGGGTCTCGCCCTGTCCGGTGCTGTCGGTCAAAGCAGACAACAAGCAGGGGCAAGGAGGGATTACGCGCGTCGTCGTTCCCATCGATCTCTCGACCTGTTCGTTGGATGCCTTGGAGTATGCCGTAGCCTTTGCGAAAGGGCTCGGCGCCTCCGTGACGGTTCTGCACGCGATGGAGCCTGTGGCCTACGGGCTGGACTTCAGCCTGAGTCACGCCAAGGAGTGGAAGCGTCAGCGCGAATACCTGGAGGAGCGATTGAAAGTTCTGACCGCGCTGCTGGTGACGCAAGGGCTGCAGGCCGATTACGTCTTGAAGCCGGGGCTTCCCGCAGACGCGATTGCGGAGTACGTCAAGCAACAGGCATTCGACCTCATGATCATGGGGACACACGGCCGGCGCGGGTTATCCCACCTTCTGGTCGGGAGCATTGCGGGCGCCATGCTGCGTCACGCGCCCTGCCCGGTGCTGACGGTGAGAACGCCGAAGTTCGGGCCGAGTCACGAACGGGTGGTTCCTCTTGGGGAGCCGCAGTCCGTCTAACCGAAGGAGTGAGCCATGAAGCCCACACCAAAGAAGCCGGGAACATCACGGTCGGTCGAGCCGCGCGCAGGAAGGTCCGGTACCGCGACGGCCGAATTGCCGGACGGGTTATGGGAACGGATCTCGCAGAAGGCTTACGACCTCTGGCAGGAACGTGGGCGGCGCGAGGGTTTTGCGTTGGAAGACTGGCTGGATGCCGAGGCCATCGTCATGGATGAAATTCATGAAGCTCGCGAGTGAGAAGGCGGCCGGCCTGTGGCTTCCGATCCCGCAAGAGTTGGAAGCGGTCCTGGCGCGGCTGGAACAGTTGTCGCTAGGGCCGGAATTCAGCCTCCAGCGCGAAACGGCATTGCGACGGGTGCTTCAAATCTACTTGGAGATGGGCCCTCAGGCTCCGCTTGCCCCATTGGCGGAGGAAGTGGAATTGGCCGACGGCTGGCTCTACGCGGATTTTTACCCAGAGGACGGCCAACTCACCCTCATTGAGCAACTGCGCGACGTCATCACCGAACATATCCCGGATGAAGAGCGGCAGTGGCTTGATCCGCTGAAGCATTCCTACATGGATCTGGTGGAGGTGTCGGCGGTCAAGCCCGGCGCCGCGCGACGGGGGCTTCGCTCCATCGGCAACGGGCGTCTGTACGAGGTACCGGTCGAAGGGCTCGGCGACCGGGTCCAGGCCGGAACAGTCCTGTTGACGAGATTGGTGCGGGAGCCGGGTGATCCGGAAACGACCGCCGCGGTGGGAGCAGGCCCGGCCTTGGTGCTTTCGAAGGAGGATACGCGCACGCTCTACGACGCGATCAACGAAGAGCGTCGTCAGATGGAGGTGGTCGGGGGATCGTTCGAATTGGGGGATTGGCCGGAGTTCGCGAAGCGCTACGGTCACCTGTTGCTCGCGATGTTCGCGCGGATGCGGTTCATTGCCCTAGCCGACGCCGTCGCGCATATTCGGTACCGACACGAGGGCGGGTCGCCCGATCTCTACTTGCTGGCGCTCTATGAACACCGGGAATTTTCATGGATTGCCGGAAGCCTGGGTGAGCTTCAGGGGATGACGGAAGTGACGATCGGCGGCGGAACGGGAGCCGGCGACAAGCTGCGCCGCTGGGTGATGAAGGATAAGGACGAACAGGGGGCCGAACAGCTCGTCGCGCGGCTGACGGTCACCGCCACTCAACTGTTCGTTGAATGCGATGCGCGTGACCGACTCGATGCGCTGAAGCACAGCCTGGCGGCCACGTTCGGATTCTCGTTGCACTACCGGGGCGAAACGGAGCATCCTCCGGCCCGTCGGGTCACGCAGGAGCAGCTCACGGCGGAAGAGCCGCTGACGTTGGTGTTGACCAACGAGGAGGACCGGGCCTTCGTGAATGCGTTTCTGGAAAAGGTCTATTTGGAGTGGGCCGATCGTGAGTCTCCGGCCTTGGGCGGGGAGACCCCTCGGCGCGCTGCGTCGATCGAGGCCTCGCGGCCGGCGGTCGCGGCACTGATCGATCAGTTGGAGCGCAACGATCCGGGCCTGTGGCGGACCGGCACGGCGGCGTTCGATTACAACAAGCTCCGCGCCCACGTGGGATTGATATAGAAAAGAGCGTCGACTTCTCATGTCTACCGTCTCACGTCTTGCGTCCGTCCAGGCGAGATACGAACAACGAGATTTATGGCTGAACAGGCTTCGCAGATCAGGCAGATTCTAGCCGAGCACAAAAGCGAGCCGCCGAATATCTTGAAGGCGCTCTTGGCGGTGCAGGCGCGGATCGGGCATGTGCCGCCTGGAGCGGCGGAGGACATGGCGCAGGCGCTCGGGGTTACGCCGGCCCAACTGGCGGGTGTGTTGTCGTACTACCCGGACTTGCGTCAATGCGCGCCAGGGCGGCATGTCATCCGCGTCTGCCAGGGGGAATCCTGTTTCGCCAACGGCTGTACGAGGGTCCTGCGCGAGTTCCAGGACCGCTTGCGAATGAAAGCGGTCGACGCGTCTGCCGGAGAGCGGTTCACGCTTGAGACCATGTCCTGTGCGGGCAACTGCGCCGTGGCGCCGACCGTCATAATCGATGGGGATCTGTACGGCCGCGTGGTCTCGTCTCAGATCGCAGCATTGTTGGAACGATACAAGTAACTGTGAGAGCACAGAGCCTATGGCTGATCGCTTATGGCCGAACGGGAAGATCCGACGGTTTGCGCCATCGGCCCTATGCCATCGGCCATAGGCTCCTGCATGTGATGCATGACCACGAGACTGTACCTCTCCAATGACACGTCCGCTCGAGCGGCCGGCGCAGGCCGTTTGGCTGAGGCTTGGAGTGAGCGACCGGACGTCCAGCTGATCCGCACCTCTTCCCGTGGCGCGTTCTTTCTGGAACCGATGGTGGAGCGTGATAGCCCGGAGGGGCGCCTGGCTTGGCTCAACGTCACGCCCGGCGATCTTTCTGTGATCCTCGCCGGCACCGGCGGGATGCCGGTCCGGTCTATTCCTTTCCTGAACCGACAGACCCGCGTCACCTTCGCCAATTTCGGTGAGACGGAACCACTGGCGTTGGATGCCTATCAGTCGCAGGGCGGGTTGAAAGGGCTTGAGGCGGCCTTGCGCATGACGCCCGACGCCATCGTCGACGAACTCAAAATCTCGGGGTTGCGGGGACGCGGCGGGGCGGCGTTTCCAGTGTGGAACAAGTGGCAGGTTGCGCAGCGGACTGCAGCCCGGGAAAAGTTCGTCGTGGCCAATGCCGATGAAGGCGACGCCGGAACCTATTGCGACCGCATGATCATGGAGGGCGAGCCCTTCCGTCTGCTCGAAGGCATGCTGATCTGCGCCCGCGCCATCGGGGCGACGCAGGGCTACGTCTATTGTCGGCAGGAGTATCCGGCCGCTGCGGCGACGCTGCGTGCCGCCATTCAGAAGGCCGACGAGGCGGAACTGCTCGAGGTCGGCGGCGCCCCGTTTTCCATCGACGTCGTCGAAGGGGCAGGATCGTACGTCTGCGGGGAGGAGACGGCGTTGCTGGAATCGCTCGAAGGGGGCCGCGGCGTCGTGCGCGCGAAGCCTCCGTATCCGGCCGTGTCCGGACTCTACGGCAGGCCGACCATCGTGAGCAATGTCCTGACCTTCGCGACGATTCCGAACATCATCAGCCGGGGCGGAGCCTGGCACGCGTCGCTTGGGACTGAGTTTTCGCGCGGCACGATGCCGCTGCAACTGGGTGGGCGGGTGAAGCAGCCGGGACTGGTGGAAGTGCCGTTCGGCCTGACCCTGCGGGAGGTGCTCGACCGATTCGGCGGTGGAATGGCGTCGGGCGCAAAGTTCAAGGCGGTACAGGTGGGAGGGCCGCTTGGCAGCCTCTTTCCGGAATCGGGCTTGGACATTCCGATCTGCTACGACGCATTCTCGCGGGCCGGAGCGATCCTGGGTCATGGCGGTATCGTCGTCTACGACCACGAGACCGATCTGGTCGAGCTCGCGCGCCACTTCATGGCCTTTACGGCCGACGAGTCCTGCGGCAAGTGCACGCCTTGCCGGATCGGGTCGGTACGGGGCCGGGAAATACTCGAACGGATCAGGGATGGTGCGGGCAAGGCCGAGGATTTGATGCTGCTCGAGGACCTCGGTGAAACCATGAAGGTCGCCAGCCTGTGTGCCTTGGGTGGCCGCGCACCCTATCCGGTGCTGACGGCGATCGAACATTTTCCCGAGGAATTCAAGCGGAGGCTGAAGGGGTAACCGTGACACGGCAGACGGAAGAGGTGGCTGACGTCTATCGTCTCACGTTTAACGTCTAACGTTTTAGACCGATTGTTCCTGCCATAAGCGTTAGGCTATGGGCCATCGGCTCCGAGAGGGAGAACCCGTGCGAATTACCATCAACAATCAACCGGTCGAGGCTCAGCCCGGCGAGACCATCTTTGAGGCGGCCGAGCGGGCCGGGATTGCGATCCCCGCCCTCTGCCGGTCCGATCAGTTGAGTCCCTTCGGTTCCTGTCGGCTCTGTCTCTGCGAGGTCGAGGGGCAGGGTGGATTGCCGGCTGCGTGCACGACACCGGTGCGGGAGGGGATGGTGCTGCGGACGGACACGGAACGGCTGGCCCGGCTCCGTCGAAACGTCGTCGAGCTCTATCTGTCCGAACAGCCCGATCGCGCGCCTGTGCCGGAGGTGTTGCAACAACTGGCAGCATCCGTGGGGCTTGAGCGGGTCCGGTACGAAAATCCCTCCAGGCGATACGAGACCGTCGACGACTCCAATCCATTTTTCCGTTTCGACAATGCCGTCTGCATTTCCTGCGCCCGTTGCGTCCGGGCTTGCGACGAGATTCAGGGCACGAACGCCCTGACCATGTTGTATCGGGGCTTTGCATCGCGACCGGCCGCAGGAGCCCGCCCTTTGGCCGGTGGCTCGGTCGGATTTGCCGCCTCGAATTGTGTGTCCTGCGGTGCCTGCGTGAAGGAGTGTCCGACCGGCGCATTGGAGGAAAAAACGATTCGCTCGTTCGGTCGGCCGATTCAGACCGTTCGTACGACCTGCGCCTACTGCGGCGTCGGCTGCACGTTGGATGCGGGGTTGCGCGACGGGCGGGTCGTCAACATGGTTCCGGCGGACGACGGGCCCTCCAACCAAGGACATGCCTGTATGAAGGGGCGGTTCGGCTGGACCTACCTCTACTCCCCGGATCGCTTGCGGTTGCCGCTGCTCCGACAGGGAAGCGAGTGGGTGGAACTTTCATGGGAGGCGGCGCTGGACCGCCTGGCGCAGGAGTGGGCGCGCCTCCTGACTCGGCACGGGCCGAATGCGCTGGCCGCGATTTCATCCAGTCGCGGTACGAACGAAGAGAACTATCTGTTCGGCAAGTTCATGCGCTGCGTGATCGGCACGAATCACATCGACAATTGTGCCCGAGTCTGTCACAGCGCGACGGTGACCGGCATGATGGAGACGCTGGGGGCCTCCGCGGCGACGAACTCGATTCAGGATCTCGACGAAGCTGCGCTCATCATGGTGGTGGGGGCCAATCCGACGGAATCGCATCCGGTCGTGGGGGCAAAGATTAAGCAGGCCGCCAGGCGCGGCGTGCCGCTCATCGTGATCGATCCCCGGCGGACTGAACTGGCTCGGTTGGCGGATGTGCACCTCCAGCTGCGGCCCGGCACCAACGTCGCGCTCCTGAACGGACTCGGCCATGTGATCGTGAAGGAAGGGTTGGTGGACCGCGCGTTCGTGAAACGGCGGACCCAAGGAATCGAGGACTGGCTGAAGAGCGTGGAGGACTGCACGCCGGAAAGGACGGCGGCCATCACGGGTGTGCCGGCGCATCTGATTGCCGAGGCGGCTCGTCGCTACGCCGGGAGCGGCGCGTCCATGTGTGTGCATGGCCTGGGTGTGACGGAGCATCGATGGGGCAGTCACGGCGTAATCGCGTTGGTGAACCTGGCCCTGGCGACGGGGAACCTGGGCAGGCCGGGAACCGGCATCAATCCGCTGCGGGGGCAGAATAACGTACAGGGTGCGTCGGATGTCGGTTGTCTGCCGACCTATTTCGCCGGCTATCAACCCTTCGACGATCCACAGCTTCAGGCCAAGCATCTGGCCGTCACGGGGCGGACACTGCCGACCGCGCGAGGAATGAAAACTCCGGACATGTGGGACGCGGCATTGGCCGGGAGGCTGAAGGGACTCTGGATCGTCGGCTACGACGTGGCCCAAACGGACCCGAATCTGACGAAGGTCCACGCGGCGCTGAAGAGTCTCGAATTCTTGGTAGTGCAGGATCTGTTCATGAGCGAGACGGCCAAGCTGGCCCATCTGGTCGTTCCCGGCGCCGCCTTCCTGGAAAAGGATGGGACCTTCACGAACCTTGAGCGGCGCGTGCAACGGATTCGCAAGGTTGTCGACCCGCCGAGCGGGGTCTTGCCCGATTGGCAGGTGGTCTGCGAGGTGTCCAGGCGAATGGGCTATCCCATGTCGTATCGAGACCCGTCGGAGATCATGGCTGAGATTGCGCAATTGGCGCCGATGTTCGCGGGGCTGTCGTTCGAACGGCTGGAGTCGCCGGAGAGTTTGCAATGGCCGGTTCCAGCCATGACCCATCCCGGCACGGCGTTGATGCACCAAGAGGCATTCCCAAAGGGGCCCGCGCATTTCGTTCCGGTGGATTATTTGCCTCCGGGTGAGGCTCCCAGCGAGGCCTATCCCTTCGTGCTGATCACGGGACGGATCCTGCAGCACTACAACTGCGGTGCCCAGACAAGACGCACCGACATCCTGCAGGTGGTCGATACGGACGTGCTGGAGATCCATGCGACCGATGCCGCGCGCTTGGGTTTGAAGAACGGGGACTTGGTACGGTTGGTGAGTGCCAGGGGGGAAGCCAGGTTGCCGGTCTTGATCAGCGAGCGGATCAGGGTCGGCGAACTCTTTACCAGCTTCCATTTTCCCGAGAGCGCTCTCAATGTCTTGCTCTCGTCCAGCGCGGATGAAAGCTCGAAATGTCCTGAGTATAAGGTGTCGACGGTCAGAATCGAGAAGGTGGGCTCACCGTCGGGGACGGCCGAGCCGATCCGCGCGATGCTGATCGGTTGAGGGGAATGAGTGAATCGGTGATCCGGTGATGTGGTGAAGGATTAGTAGGGGGCACGATCATGCCGGTCACTCCTCAGATGGCAGATGACTGCATCACCTACTCCTATTGGTACGGTTGTTCAAGCTCGCTATGAACCAACCTAGGCTTGAAACCGGTTCTGTGGCCGATGCCTACCCCCCGCCCGAGATCGCCTCTCGAGTCTGCCAGGTGGGGCTTGCGAAAGTCACCACACCGGCTTTGACGATGATCGCTCTGGCCGTTCTGGCGGGTGCGTTCATCTCGCTGGGTGCGTTGTTTTACACCGTGACTGTCACGGCCGGGAAAGACGGTCCCGCAGTTTCGTTCGGCATCCAACGCCTGGCCGGAGGCATCACGTTCAGTCTGGGGTTGGTGCTGGTGGTCGTCGGGGGTGCCGAGCTGTTCACCGGTAATAACTTGATTGCCATGGCCTGGGCCGTCGGCTGCGTTCGGACCCGTCAGGTGGTCAGAAACTGGGCATGGGTCTACCTTGGAAACTTCGTCGGCGCAGCCGGCACGGCCCTCCTGGTATTGCTATCAGGTGTCCATACGCTCGGGGATGGAGGCGTGGGGGAGACGATGGTCCAGATTGCGCGCAGCAAGATCGCGCTCGATCCAGTGTCGGCGGTCGCTCGAGGCATCCTGTGCAACGTCCTGGTCTGCTTGGCAGTGTGGTTGTGTATGGGGGCTCGCAGCGTGGCGGACAAGATCCTCGCCACTATTTTTCCGATCAGCGCGTTCGTAGCCTGTGGGTTTGAACACTCCGTTGCCAACATGTATTTCTTGCCGGTCGGCATCGCATTGGCTGCGGACGGATCAGCCCCCCTGTCAATAGCGGGAGCGGTGGCCAACCTCGTGTTCGTGACCATTGGCAACCTCATCGGCGGGACGCTGTTGGTCGCGCTGGTCTACTGGTTCGTATATCTGAGGAATTCTTGAGGAATGGGACTCTCGGGGGCGTGGAGCGTATGGCATATGGCGTATAGCGTATGGCACGAACATCCAGCAGCCTTCCCATTCGTGCGACAGGCCGTCAGCCATAGGCTATAAGCTCCGTCAGATGATCTATACGATTACGCTCAATCCGGCGCTGGATCATTTTCTCGAGGTCGAGGAATTTCGCGTCGACGACGCCAACCGTGTATTGTCCGAAACCCTGTACGCAGGCGGCAAGGGCATCGATGTATCCCGTGCGATCTGCCAACTCGGCGGGGACAGCATGGCGCTGGGCTTCATCGGCGGGCACAACGGGCGCGTGATGGTAGACCTGCTGAAGGCCGAGGGGGTCACCTGTTATTTCACGCCGATCGAGCAAGAAACAAGGCGGAATGTGATCGTCAGCACGACCGGCACGAGGACCCAGACCGTACTGAACGCCAAGGGGCCGACGATTGCCTTGGAGGAGTGGCAGGCGTTTCTGGCCCATCTCAATGTGCTCGATCTGCGCCACGCCTACGTGGTCCTGAGCGGCAGTCTCCCGCGGGGGGTGCCGGCGGACGCCTATCGGCAGATCGTGAGGCTGGTGCAGGACCATGGGGCCAAGGCCGTGTTGGATGCGGACGGAGCGGCGCTCCGGTTCGGGTTGCAGGCGAAACCCTTCGCCACAAAGCCGAACGTCAACGAATTGCAGCGGTTGCTCGGAAAGTCGCTGCGGGACGAGCGGGCGCTGCTGCGGGCGGCGGCGCGGCTCAACCAACAGGGCATCGATGTGGTCATGGTCTCGCGCGGGCGAGCGGGATTGTTGATGGTCGATCGGCTGGAGCAGTTTCGGGCCGTGCCGCCCAAGGTGACGGTGCGGAGCACGGTGGGAGCGGGTGACTCGACGGTTGCGGGTTTCGTCTTTATGCATGCGGGGGGGAAACCGCTCGAGGATTGCGTGCGGTTCGCGACGGCTTCCGGGACCGCCGCGACGTTGGCGCCAGGAAACCAGTTGTGTCGGCTCCGGGATGTGCAGCGGTTGCTCCCGAAGGTCAAGGTGGATCGGTTGGACGGTGAACGATGAGCCATGAGCGGTCATGGCGGCAATGACGAAAGGGCGAAGACAATGAAAATTCTCGTGGCAACGGACGGATCGAAGTACGGCCAGTGGGCGACGGAATGGGCGGCTCGTCTGCCCTTGACCGAGGCGCGGGATTGCACCGTTCTCCATGTGATGGACGTGGAGGCGCTTCGGGCTCCGTTCATGTTTCAGCCGGTGGTGATCGGCAATGAGCCGTTCATCCAGGAAGAGATCAAGCGGATCGAAGCCCGCGGAAAAAAGACGGTGGCAGAGGCCAAAGCCCAGTTGGCGGCGCTGAATCTGAAGGGGAAGGTCGTGTCGGAGCGCGGGGCGGTGGGTCCCACGATTCTCAAGCGGGCTGCGCGCCGCGATGGACTGGTCGTGATGGGCAGCCGGGGGTTGGATGCGTTGGATCGCGTCATGCTCGGCAGCGTCTCCACACAGGTGACGCTCCACGCGCCCTGTTCCGTACTGATCGTGAAGGAGGAACCCAGACCCGTGAGGCGCATCTTGTTTGCAACGGACGGGTCGAAGGCCTCTGACAAAGCCCTGCGATTTCTCCTGAAGAAGTTGCGGGCCGACCATGCCGGTGCCGAAGGGAGGGGGCCGATCGAGGTCGTCGTGGCGCACGCCATGCCGTTCTTGAAGTACCCGGAAGTGAGGGAAGCCGGCGCCCGCTTGGTCGAGCAGGCAGCCGAAAAGTTGGTCAAGGCCGGGTATGTCGTCGAAGAAGTGGTGCAGTTAGGAAAGCCCGCGGACGAAATCATGAAGATCGCCGGCAAGAAAAAGGTCGACCTGATCGTGACCGGCGCAAAGGGGTTGGGCGCGGTTGCGCGGTTTCTGCTGGGCAGCGTCTCCACCAAGGTGATTCAGCACAGCGCCTGCTCGGTGCTGGTGGTGCGGTAGGGCGATCGGCCGGTTCGGGCCGACATCGTTGAGCCGCGTTCCGGCTTCCCAGAATTGGGAAGCCCGAGAGTCCCGCTCCGACTCAGATAAGAAAGGAATCTATCCTGCCGGATCATGATGCGGCGAATTTCTGGGTCTCGACCCTGGCACGCCGATGGACGCGCGCAGGGTCGGTCGGTGGGTGCCTTTTTGGCCGGGGCGGCTGGCTCTCGGCTGTCCTGCTGGCCGGTTGCTTTTTGGCCTCCTGCGATCAAGCTCCCTCCAAGGACTCTCCGTCGGCGCCGGCGGTTCCACGGGCGTCGGGGGGAGTCGTTCGCCTGACGGTCGAGGAACTTGGTCGGGCCGGCGTCGAAGTGGCGCCGGTCAAGAGGACAGCCTTTCCCATCCGCCGCGAGTTTCCTGCCACCGTGCAAGCCAATGAGAATGAACTCGCCGAAGTGACGACCTTGATCCGCGGCCGTGTGGTCAAGGTTGTGGTCGATGTGGGAAAAGACGTGAAGCGGGGCGAACTCCTGGCCCTGCTTCATAGTGCGGACCTGGGCGAAGCCGAGGGCCTGTACCTGAAAGCGGCCGCGAAGGCCCATGAGGCTCAACTGGCGTACGAGCGGGCGCAAGACCTACACCAGAATCGCGCGATCAGCCTGGCCGAACTTCAGCGCCGTGAGGCGGAGATGAAAACGGCGCGCGCCGAATGGCGGGAGGCCGCCCATCGGCTGGAGCTGCTCGGGGTGCCGGGACAGGAGGTGCGGCGATTGGATCGGGAACAGACGATCCATTCGGATGTGCCGATGCGGGCGCCGTTCGCCGGCCGTGTCATCATGCGCAACATCACTCGTGGCGAGGTCGTCGAAACGCAGCAAAAGCTCTTCACCATCGCGAATCTCTCCGATGTCTGGGTCGTTGCGAACGTGCCGGAGAAGGATGTGCAATTCATCCGTCCCGAACAGCGGGTAGAGGTGATCGTGGCAGCCTACCCTCATGCGTTGTTTGCGGGCACGATTACCTACGTCGGCGACGTGCTCGATCCGGCGACCCGCACGATGCGCGTGCGCGTCACGGTACCTAATCCGGACCGCACGCTGAAGCCGGAGATGTTTGCGACAGTCCGTGTGTTTGCAAGGGTCGGGGACGAGGCCATCGTCGTTCCGCTGTCCGCGCTGCAGAACGGCCAGGGCGGCCAGCTCGTGTTCGTCCGCAAGGCTCCAGGGGAGTTTGAGCCCCGCCTGATTCGAGTCGGCCATGAGCAGGCGGATCAGGTCTCGGTGCTCGACGGGCTGCGGGAGGGGGAGGAGGTCGTGGTCAAGGGGGCGTTCGCCCTGAAGTCTGAAATGGAGATCCACAAGATCGAGCCCACGCCATGATCGCGTCGCTGCTGGAATTTTCCCTGCGTCAGCGTATTCTGGTCCTGGGGCTGACCTGTCTTTTTTCGGTGGCCGGTCTTCTGGCCTTCCAATCCATTCCCATCGATGCCTACCCCGACGTGACGAACGTGCAGGTGCAAATCCTCACGGATGCGCCGGGGCTCTCGCCGGTCGAAGTCGAGCGATTCATTACCTACCCGATCGAGCTGCAGATGACCGGCTTGCCCGGTTTGACCGAAATCCGCTCGCTCTCCAAGTTCGCCCTGTCCCAAGTGACGGTAGTGTTTGCCGACGACGTGGACGTCTACTTCGCCCGCCAATTGGTTCTGGAACGGGTGATGGCCGTGAAGGAACGTTTGCCGCAGGGGATTGATCCGGTTCTAGCACCCGTTACGACCGGGCTCGGGGAGATATACCAGTACTACCTGGAGGAGCCATCTCGGCAGTCGTCCGATCCGGCGCAAGTAGAGGGGATGCTGACCGAACAACGGACGGTGCAGGATTGGGTGCTACGGCCCCTGCTGAAAGGCGTGCCGGGCGTGATCGATGTGAACGGTCTCGGCGGGTTCGTGAAGCAGTACCAGGTGCTGGTCGATCCGGGGAGATTGCGAAAATATGGGCTGACGTTGCACGAGGTCTACGAAGCGGTCGGGAAGAACAACGCCAATGCGGGCGGCAACGTGTTGGAACGGCATGCCGAGCGGGCGATCGTCCGCGGCGTGGGACTCATCAAGACGCTCCCGGACATTGAGCGCATCGTCGTGAAGGAAGTGGGAGGGGTGCCCGTCTTCGTCCGCGATGTCGCGGAGGTGAGGATTGGGCATGCCGTCCGCCACGGCGCCGCCGTTCTCAATGGGGAACGTGAGATCGTCGCGGGAACGGTGTTGATGCTCCGCGGTGGGAATGCTCGGGAGGTGGTAGAGGCCGTCAAGGCCAAGGTGCAGGACATCGAGCGGGACGGGCTGTTGCCGAAGGGGCTGACGTTGGTCCCGTTCTACGATCGCATCGACCTCGTCACGGCGGCGATCAATACCGTGCGGGATGCGCTTCTCGAAGGCATTGTGTTGGTCACCTTAGTCTTTTTTCTGTTCCTGGGCCATGTCCGGAGCGCCATCGTCGTCACTGCATCGCTGCTCGTCACACCGCTCGTCACCTTTTTGGCCATGCAGCGCGTCGGCTTGTCCGCCAACCTCATGACTTTGGGGGGGCTGGCCATTGCGATCGGAGAGATTGCGGACGGATCGCTGGTTGTGGTGGAGAACGTCTACCGACACCTGTCGGAGAATCGCCTCCAACAACGCTCGCGGCTTGAGGTCATTCTGCAGGCGACAAAGGAGGTCGGGCGTCCCATTCTCTTCGGTATCCTCGTGATCAGTGTGGTGTTCCTGCCGCTGATGACGCTGCACGGCATGGAAGGCAAAATGTTCGCGCCGTTGGCCTATACGTTGGTCATCGCGCTGCTGGTGTCGGTGCTGGTGACGCTCACGCTCTCCCCCGTTCTGGCCTCGTTGGTGCTGCGCGGAGACCACCCGGAGGAGACGCGGGTGACAATCTGGATGAAACGCCGGTACCGGCCGATCCTGGCCTGGACGCTGGCCCATCGCGCGACCGTGTTGAGCGCCTCCGTCGTCATGGTCGTGCTCAGCTCGGGATTGCTGCCGTTCGTGGGGCGGGAGTTCATTCCGATTCTGGAGGAAGGTGCCTTGACTCCGCAGATCGTACGGCTGCCGAGCGTGTCGTTGTCGGAGTCGGTCGAGATCGAAAAGCGTGCGCATCAGGCCCTGCGGGAGTTTCCGGAGGTCCGCACCGCCGTGAGCAAGATCGGCCGGCCCGACATCGCCGTCGGACCGGAGGAGCCGAACGAGAGCGACCCCATCGTGACCCTTCAGCCTAAGTCCTCCTGGAGCACGGCGCGGTCGCAGTCCGGACTGGTGGATGCCGTGCGCCGCCGGTTGGCGGAGATACCGGGAATCTCCGTTCTGATGAGTCAGCCGATCCAGGAGCGGGTGGACGAGTTGATCTCGGGCATCCGCACGGAGTGCGCGATCAAACTGTTCGGCGACGACCTTGAAATCCTCTATCACAAAGCCGAAGAGATCGCCGAACTCATGAAGAGAGTCGATGGGGTCAAGGACGTGAAGGTTGAGCAGGTCGCGGGCCAGCCCTATTTGACGGTGGACGTTGACCGAGAGAAGATCGCGCGGTTCGGCATCAACGTGTCGGATGTGCAGGATCTTGTGACGACCGCCATCGGAGGCCGGGTGGCCACCACGGTGTACGAAGGCGAACGGCGTTTTCAGTTGGTCCTACGGTTTCCGGAGGCTGCGCGCAACAACCTGGCGACCATCGGAGACATTCGTGTGCGATCCGCTGCAGGTGCAGCCATTCCACTCAGTGAGTTGGCGACCATCGAGATGCGGGAGGGGCCCGCGCGGATCAGCCGTGAGCAGGTGAAGCGACGGATCTACATCGGATTCAACGTCGTCGGCCGCGACATCGGGAGCGTGGTCGATGAGGGGCGTCGACGCCTGGCCGCCTCGGTGCGGCTCCCCGAAGGATACGCCCTTTCGTGGGGCGGTGCGTTTGAAAACATGGAACGGGCGAATGCGCGGCTCTTGATCGTAGTCCCCATCACGCTGGCTTCGGTCTTCTTCCTCTTGTTCTGGGCCTTTCACTCGCTGCGGTACGCGACGTTGATCATGTTGAACTTGCCGTTCGCACTGATCGGCGGGGTCGTGTCATTGTGGCTGAGCGGGCAGTATCTGAGCGTGCCGGCCTCCATCGGATTCATCGAACTGTTCGGGTTGGCGGTCGGGAACGGCATCGTGCTGGTCTCCTACATCAACCAGCTGCGCAATGAAGGGCAGCCTCCGGAGCAGGCCATCATGACGGGATGCGTGCTCCGCTTGCGGCCCGTGGTGATGACGATGATGACCACCTTGCTGGGGTTGCTGCCGCTCGCCCTTGCGCAGGGCATCGGCGCGGAAGTGCAACGGCCGCTGGCCACCGTCGTCGTGGGAGGCTTGTTCACGTCCACGGCGCTGACGCTGGTGGTGTTGCCGGCGCTCTATGGTTGGCTGGCGGAGCGGGAACCGGATCGGGAGCATGCACCGGAGTTCGTGTAGCCCCGACGATGCCCGGTTGATCCGGGTTACCGGATCTCATAGCCCACGCCGAAGATATAGGACTGGTCGACCTGCTGCCGTCCCGGCGCCGGCTGCGTGTTGAGACGCAGATCGTATTCCATATTGATGAACAGGTTCTTGTAGACGGTGACTCGCAGCCCTTGGTCCGCGTTCACGCGGATGGCGTTGCCCCCGTTCAAGTCGTAAAACCCTTCGTGTCGGTGGAACACCTTGATGCGGTCGGGCAGGAGCGCGTGTTCCCATCGCAGGTTCCACCGGCTGGACGGAGTACGGGTGTTTGGGCTGGTCGTAAAATGCTCATCGACGTGGGCGAGACCGAGGGCGACGGATAAGGTGGTTCGGGCGCTGTCATAGAACTGATAGCCGAGGCCGCTACCGATGGTGCTTCGCAATTGCAGGTTTTGCAATGTGTCTTTTTCCAGCATGCCGAAGGTTTCCACGAAGACCTTCTTGCTCAGGAAGAAGTCGTGCTTCAAGTTGGCAAGCGAGTTTCTCGCGGTGACCTGCTCGCCCGCCTGTCCATAGTTGAATTTGCCTTCCAGGAGGAAGCGCTGGCGGTGGGCGTGGAGGGTGAGGCGAACCGCACTGTTGAAGGCTTTCGTGCTGCTGTTGCCCGACGTCGTGTTGCCCCCCACGGACATCGTGCCGGTCAGTCGAAGCGGTTCCAGGTTGATCGCTGTGATCTCGGGGATCGGGATATCGCCGTCCGGCCCCAGTTCCGACACTTCCCGGGGGTCGGTCGCGCCGAGGAAGAATTCCCGCACGACGTCATGCGATTCTCGAGGCAGCCATATCCGCATGGGACTGTCGGCTCGCAGGCGTCGGACCTTGAGCCAATCGAGTTTGAGCTCGCCTCCGTACTCGGTTTGGAACGTGAGGAGGCGATCTTCCATCTTGATGATGGTCCCCGTCAGACGGTCGCCGTTCACCATTTCGACCTCGTCTCCCCATGCGGGGATCCAAGCGAAGACGCTAAATAGAAGAGCCGTGGCGTATCCGGCCCAATGTCGTGACGGGCGTATGCGGGTCATCGAATGGCGTGTGGGATCGGTCGTCCGGTGTGCTCGTCAGCAGGTCCGGCCTCAGGATGTTTTCCCGCACAGTAATCAAGTTGACGGTGGCTTGCAAGACGGGATTCCAGAGGAGTCGGCCATTCCATCAAGACCTTGACTCTGGCCTCCGATGGTGTAGAAGGATACTAGTATCCGTGTCTCCCGCCGATCGGTCTCGCGACGAGGATTTTCATGGCCCACGGCTCCAGACCAGTTCCCGATCCCCAGTATGACCCGCAAACACTGTTGAATTCGCAGCCGGCCATCATATCGGTCATTGATCCCGCCACTCATCTCGTGCAGTTTCAGAACCACACGGGGCGCCGGCAATTCGGTGATATTTCCGGTGCGACCTGTTACGGCAAGATTCGCAACGAATCGTCACCCTGCCGGTTTTGCCGGATGCCGGAAGCCTTGATGCAGGAGGGCGTGGTGTCGCAGGAGGTTGCGCTGCCGGACAACAAGTTCTTACTCGTGCACTGGTCCAAGGCGGCCACCATGGACGGACGGGTGCATGTGATCGAAACCATTACGGATATCACGGAGCACAAGCGGGCCGAGCTCAGCCTGCGCCAATCGCAGAAAATGGAAGCCCTCGGACGCCTGGCCGGCGGCATCGCGCATGATTTCAACAATCTGCTGATGGTAGTCATCGGCCATGCCCAGCGGGTCATGCAGCAGTTGGCCGGCCATCCCTGCCGACAGGAGATCGAGCTTATCGCCCAGGCCGGATTCCGGGCGGCGGCATTGACTAAAAAGTTATTGACCTTCAGCCGACGTGACGTGTTGGAACAGCGGGAGCTGAGCCCGAATGCACTGATTCGGGAGATGGAGGATATCCTCCGGCGGTTGATCGGCGAGCAGATTCAAACCGTCATCGTGCTGCATCCCGACGCGGGTCATGTGTTGGGCGATCAGGTGCAGATCGAACAGGTGTTGCTGAATTTGGCGATCAATGCCCGCGATGCGATGCCGGAGGGCGGCATCCTGACGATTGAGACCGGCAATGTGGAGCTGGACGATTCCTATGTGCGCGCCCATCCCGGCGCTGCGGCGGGGCCCTATGTGAAGATCGTGGTCGAGGATTCCGGTTGTGGCATCGACGCCGAGACCTTGCCGCACATCTTTGAGCCGTTCTTCAGCACGAAGGCGCCGGGCAAGGGAACGGGCTTGGGGTTGGCGACAGTCTATGGAATCGTCAAACAGAGCCGCGGATATATCGATGTGTCGAGTCGGCCCAATCACGGCACGCGCTTTACCGTGATGTTGCCCCGGGTGACCAAACAAGGGACTGAGGTCGAATCCACCCCGGTGTCCAAATCACAGCCGGTGAGTCGGGCAAGCATCCTGCTCGTGGAAGATGACGAGGGCATCCGCCGGTTGATGGCGGCCATTCTTCGCGATCAAGGCTATGAGGTGCTGGCTGCCGCCGACGGGGTGGAGGCGTTGCAGATGCTGCAACTACGGAAGAGCGGCTGCGATCTGCTGATCACGGACGTGATTTTGCCGAGGATGAAGGTTGCCGTTCTGGTCGAGGGGGCCAGGGCCATGGTGCCGCAGCTGAAGGTGATGTTCATTTCTGGTTATTCGGCGGACATGTTGCACTCACAGGGGTTGGACGCAATGGCCGCCTATCTGCAGAAACCCTTTCTTCCGCAAGCGCTGATCGACAAGGTCACGGAACTGCTTCCTCCGAACCACCAAGCCGACTAACGGCCGGCGGTTGTTCCTTCCCAGCCGCACACGATTTCCCCCCGGACTCCATTGTGAGTGGTGACCATGTGGTACGGCTGCGGCAGGCCGAGTGGCCTCGGCCCGCCTGGTGCGGTGCGCGGGGACCTTGATCGCCGGTGGAGTGGATGCGGGTCTGATTAGGACGGCACGGCAAGACCAGGCAGGGTGATGACGCGTTCCGGTTCCTCCGGAGTTTGGGCTTCCAGCAGGAGTCGGTAGACCCGGTCGATGCGCTGAAGGGTGTCAGGCGAGGTCTTGGAAAACTGAATGCCGAATTCGTTCTGCGTCGTCCAAGACACGACTGCATGGCGGATTTCGACCGGCTCCGTGGAGTCAGGTAAGAGAATGCGCAACGTAAGCCGCATCCCGGAGTGCATGTTGGCTCCGGGTTGTCCGATGCGCCCTCCGTTGGGGCAGAGATCCAGGAGGGTGCCCTCGCTGGTTCCGCGAATGCTGCGCACGGTGACCGGCCGGTTGGCGTGAACCCTGGCGGAAATGCGCTTCGGCATCAGGTCCTCCCTCTGACGTTCGACTGTGCAGAACCTTATCAAGCAGGCTGCGGTTCCAACAGACACGTAGGCAGTACCTCCGAGGAGGGGCCGCGGGATCGTCGGCCGCCGAACTTGATTCTAAGTATGGAGTATGGACCTGGGGGAAGCTTTATGAGCCGACGATTGCAAATGATGGAAATCTTGTCGGAATTGTAAAAAATTTCGATTCTATCTGGTGGAGGGATCGGTGCGGGGTTTCGGCAGAGTGACGGGGTCAACTGCGGGTGGTGAACAACGATTCGATGGAACGGGCGAAGTCGGGATCGTTCATGAGCAGCCTGAAAGCACGCTCATATCGGGGATCAGGGAGTGAGGCATCGGCTGGCTGACCGGTCTTGTATCGGAAGGCGGCCTGAAGGGAGCGGAGGGCATTGACCGGGTCACCAAGGTCCGCATAGATACAGGCAAGATGGTAGTGAAACGGCGCATAGGTGGGATCCTGCACCAGGCCGTACTCGAAGGTGGCTCTGGCTCCGGCCGGGTTGTGGGTCTGGTTGTAGGCGGTACCCAGGTTCTCGATCAGGATTCGCCGCAGGCGGGGTGACAATGACGGGTTTTCGCGTTCGGTGGCCAGTGCGCGTTCGTAATGTGGGATGGCTTGGCGGTAGTCCCCGTGCAAGTAAGGCGCACTCCCGGCCTGAAACAGTTCCAGACTCGTCGGTGCGATGCCGGATGTGATGTGGATGTGATCGAGTACGGTTCTCAGGAGGGATTCATCGCCGGGCTGGAATCGGAGTTTCGAAAGGTGGACATCCGCGTAGACCCGGTCGTGGCCCGTACAGGCGATCAGGTTCCACTGGTCGATCCGCTGTCCGCCTGCTTCAGGAATCACATACTCGATGATCGTGAGGTTCCGGACCTCGGATCTGGTGATGCCCTGACTCAGCTTGGCGAACGGGGTGCGCGCGACCCGGTCAAGATGCAGACGACAGCCTTCTGCGGTGGCTTGTTCCGAGACCGCTTCCAGCGTGATGGAGATGCTGACGAGGGTGACGGGGTTGGTGGCGAAGAAGTAGCGCCGCCCGTCCGGCTTGACGCCGTCGGCCTGTACTTTGTATCCGGTTCCATTAAAGGTGAAACCCCAGGGTTTGTCCACAAGGGCGATGGTGGTGACGCGCTTCGCCGATTCAGTTCCTGCTGCCGGTGTCCCCATAAGCAAAAGACCGGCGAGAGCCAGGAGTGGACCCCATACGGGCAATCCGTAGGTTCGGGAGGTTCTGTAGGGGAGGTCGTAGCTCATGAGAGTCTACTCCGTTAGAAGCGGGCAGGACGCAGACCCGCTCTTCCAGTCTACCTTGCCGGCTCATTGCTCCAAAGGAAAAGAAGGAATCCAAGAGTTTCAGCATCTTGCCTCGCTGCGTTCCCTTGCGCTGACGCCTCCTGCCACAGAACGCGGTGGTGGACTGGGGTGTTTCAACCCCCATACGCAGCAGCCAGTCGGTTGCGAGAGGATACACAACTTCAACTTGTTGAAATCCCGCGGCCAACCTGATCCGAAAAGGGGAAGCGGTGGTCTGTGATAGGTACTTGGCTTGCATGATCAGAAGAAGGGTTTGTCTGTCCAAATCATCGACTGTTGAGACAATGGGTCAGACAGCATGCTGCATGCAACAACTAGGAGTTGAGATTGAGGGGAGGAGCCATGGGAAGTAAGGAAACCAGGGACGAGCGGGGCAGGAGTGCAAGCAGCAAACAAGGGCAATCCTCTCTGGAGCAGGCCGATGAGATGCCCGCTGCGGTCGAGGGAAATGGCGATCTGCTGGAAGGCGCACCGTCGGTGCCACCTGCCCAGAAGCGGCTGTCCTCCGATCAGCTTGCGTTGGAGGATCTTCGACGGGTGAATACGCGGCGCGGTTTGCTCCAATTGCTCCGTTTGCAGGAGGTCAATCTCGATGAAGTCCTCGCGACCCTTCGGTATGAAGAGGAACTCCGACTGCTCCAAATCGAACTCGTGAAGTTGCAGCGGTGGGTGCAGAGCGAAGGCAAACGGCTTGCTATTCTCGTCGAGGGACGGGATGCGGCGGGTAAAGGCGGCACGATTCGCCGTTTTACGGAACACCTGAATCCCCGGGCGATGCGGGTCGTCGCCTTGCCGAAGCCCAGCGACGAAGAGCGCGGGCAGTGGTATTTTCAGCGCTATATCCGCCAATTGCCGAACGCCGGCGAGATTGTTTTCTTCGATCGCAGTTGGTACAACCGCGCAGTCGTGGAGCCGGTCAACGGTTTCTGCAGCAAGAAGGAATACCAACGATTCCTTCAGCAGGTACCGGAGTTCGAGCACATGCTGTATGAGGACGGGGTCACGATCATCAAGTTCTGGTTCTCCATTTCTAAAGAAGAGCAACTCAAGCGCTTCGAAGCCCGGCGAAAGAACCCGTTAAAGCAGTGGAAGCTGAGCCCGGTCGATGAAAAGGCCCAGGAATTGTGGGAGGCCTATACGCGATATAAGGAAGAGATGTTCAGTAAGACCCACACGACCTTCAGCCCCTGGATTATCGTGAAGGCCAACGACAAACAAGCGGCGCGGCTGGAAAGTCTTCGCCACGTGCTGAATCTGTTGCCCTATGCCGGAAAGGAATCGGCCGGCGTGCACCTGACGCCCGACCCGAACGTTGTCTCGCGGTTCCATCGAAAGATGGCGGAGTTGGATTTTTAGAGGAAGCCCGCATGATGGATGAAGGAGTCGGACTCAGCATCGGTAGCGCAGCCGGCCGTATGACCGGATGGATCAGTCGGAGCGGTGGGTGCGCGCTGATCGCAGGAGTACTGTGTATGAGTGGCCTGTTCGTGGGGCGCCCTGCGCATGCCGTCGTACGGATTCTTCCGGACATGACGGTCGTTCAACGGACGGCGACGCTCACGGATCCGGCGGCGATCCGGGCGGACCCGACGGTCCGGGGTGTTGTGGCTGCGTTCGATCAGGCCGAGCAGGCGCTTCAGCGTCAGGACCTTCCGGCGCTCATGGAGTTTTACGCGCCGGCCTACAACTATCACGGGTTGCGTGTCGAGTCCGTCCATCGCATTTGGAGCGAGGTCTTCGAGCATTACCGGGACTTGTCCTCCACCCATCTCTTCTCAACGATGAAGGTCGTGGGGGAGGGGAAGGATCTCCGGGTCGAAGTCACCTGCACGGGTGGGTTGTATGGGACGGAGGTGGGAACCAAAAAGCGGGTGACGCTCGATAGCTGGTTTCAGGAAGTGCATTTTCTGGTGAAGGATCAGGGCGGTGGGTGGCGATTCTTGGGCAACAAGGGGGATGCCCCCACGGTCGCGCCGTTCTCTTCCTCGCCGCACCATCCAATGTTCTAAGGCATGCAGATGCGGAGTCCCATGATGGCTGGAATGAGGGTGTGGTGACGCGTGTCGATGAGACGGAAGAGGGAGCGGCGCATGAGTGAACGGTCGGCCATGGGGCACCTATCGCTGGTTTTCGTTCTCGCGGGGTTGTTGGGCTGGGGCTGTGCAACCGTGCCGCATGAGCCCCCTCCGACCGTGGCGTCAGTCGATCTCGTGCGTTACGCAGGACAATGGTATGAGATCGCGCGATTGCCGATGTGGTTTCAGCGCCACTGCCTCGATTCTCAGGCTCGGTATACCCTGCTATCGGACGGACGAGTCGGCGTGCACAACGAATGTGTGACGGACGGCGGCGATGTTCAGTCTGCGGAGGGCGTGGCGATGGTGGTGGACACCGGAAGCCGGGCGAAGCTCAGTGTTGTGTTCGACAACTGGTTCGCCAGGCTTGTCGGTTCGTCCCGCGACGGTAACTATTGGATTCTGTTTCTGGACCAGGATTATCGCACGGCGTTGGTTGGAACACCGGACCGGCGGTTTCTCTGGATTCTCGCCCGGGTTCCTCGGCTCGACGAGGCGGAATATGAACGATTGGTGGATCGCGCTCGTGGACTTGGCTATCCGGTTGAGGAGTTGATTCGCGCCAAACGGACCAGCTAGGTCGGGGCTTCCGTCACGATCTCGTCCGACTGTTCAAATGCACAGAGGTAACGGTTGTCCGGCCATTCAATCGAGGGTGGCGAGGCGCTCCCCTGTCGACCTCTGTCCGAAAGTCCGCAGCGGGATACCGAAGGGAGTACGTGATGCGCGGCGCAGTCGGCCGTTAGGCGGCCGCGGAGGTCAGGGCGCTCGAGATCAGCTTCTTCACGCTCGCGTGGGCTAAAACGACGTCGGGTGTTCGCTGCAGCGCTTCATAGTAACTCCGTTCGAACCCATCCCCTTCCGTCGAGGGCCGTAGGAGTGCCCGCGTTTCGGAAAGGAGTCCTTGGGCCACCTCGATCGACGAGTCTTCCTGCTCCTCCAGTGCGACGTCGATGCGGACGACGAGGTGCGAAAGCGGGTGCAGCCAGGCGAACCAGGGATCGTTCATGACAAGCTGCAGGAGTTGTCCGGCCGAGGCGATGCGCCCATAGATCCGTTCATACGTCAGCTGCTCTGAGACAATGAGGGCCTTGTGGAGGCCCAGGAGGCCGTGTCGGAGCTCCTGCAGGTTGTGACGGAGGTGGTCAGGCATCGGATTCGGTGAGGGCCACTGTGCACGTGCCATACAATCCTTATTCTAGCAGATCATCCTTGTGCTACCATGACCCGGCCGAATTTTCCCATCGGGCCGACCGAGCTTCCATCCGTGCGACGCTGCTAACGCATTATCGGTCGGTTTCTCCTATGGTTGAGCCTCGGGGGGGGGGCGCCTGGCGCCGTTCCCTCGTCCGGCCGCGAATCTTTCCCGATGAAGGTGCCAGAAAGATGCTGTCCTCCCGCAGGGTTAGGACTTGGATGACAGGCGGATGGTAGACCAGGCTCTCGGTACAACAGAGCGCTGGTACGCAGAGTCTCAGGAGTCCCTCGCTCGCCGGTTCAGGGTGTCGCTGACGCAGGGACTCACCGAGGCGGAAGCGGATGTGCGTCTGGCCGATCGGGGGCCCAACGAACTGCCGGTAGCCCCGCCCCCATCCCCCTGGTCCCTCTTCGTCGCACAATTCGCCACGGTGATGATTTGGGTGCTGATCGGTGCCGCGGTCATTTCCGGCCTGCTTGACGAATGGCTCGATGCCGGGGCCATCCTCGCCATCGTCTTCCTCAATGCCCTCTTGGGCTTCGTCCAGGAATATCGGGCGGAGCGTTCCCTCGCCGCCCTCAAGAACCTGGCCGTGACCTATGCGCGCGTCCTGCGCGGTGGGACCTGGCGCGCGCTTCCCTCGCGCGAACTCGTTCCGGGCGATGTCGTCGGCATCGAGGCCGGCGACCGGGTTCCGGCCGACTTGCGGCTGCTCTATGCGACGGGACTGCGCACGCAGGAGGCTGCGCTGACCGGAGAGTCCACACCGGTCGAGAAGCAGAGTGAGCCGGTGCTGCAGGAACCACTGCCCCTGGCCGATCGGCGCAATATGCTGTTTCTCGGTACGACCGTGACGGCGGGCAAGGGGCGGGCCATGGTAGTGGCGACCGGCACCGGCACTGAACTCGGGCGCATCGCGACCCTCATGACCGCCGCCACAGTGGAGCCGACGCCGCTGCAGAGACGTCTGGAACACTTCGGTCATCTGTTGTTGCTGCTCTCGTTGGGGATCGTATCGGTCGTGTTCATCCTCGGTCTGTGGCGGGGGGAACCGCCGATGGCGATGTTTCTGACGGCCGTCAGTCTGGCGGTCGCCGCGATTCCCGAAGGACTGCCGGCCATCGTCACCATGACCTTGGCCTTCGGTGTGACGAGGATGGTGCGACGCCACGCGCTGATCCGGCGGTTGCCTGCCGTCGAGACGTTGGGCGCGGCGACCGTCATTTGCTCGGACAAGACGGGAACCCTCACGAAAAACGAAATGACCGTCACCGCCCTCTACTTCGATGGCCGGACGTTCCATGTCACCGGTGAAGGGTATGTGCCGGAAGGCACAATCGTGGAGAAAGTCACGGTCGACGCTCAGGCCGGAGGTGATCATGGGGGGCCACCTCACTTTCGGCCTGAACCTCAGCCTGCTTCCGGCGGTGCGCTGCGCGACCTGTTGACGGCGGCGGCGCTCTGTAATGGGGCTTCGCTCAGACAGAGCGACGGCCTTTGGACCGTCGTGGGAGATCCGACCGAAGGAGCCCTGTTGGTCGCGGCAGCCAAAGGGGGATGGCACAAGGAGGCGCTCGAACAAGAGTCGGCGTTCGTGGAGGAGTTCCCGTTCGACCCGGAACGGAAGATGATGACGGTGGTGCGGCGCCTGGGCCAGGACATGATGGCCTACGTCAAAGGGGCGCCCGACGTGTTGCTGCCGAGATGTCATCAGTACACCACGGTCGACGGTGAGGGGAGACCGTTGTCGGAGCCGGTGCGGGCTGCGATCCTCGCGGCCAACGAAGAGTTTGCCCGACGGGCGCTGCGGGTTGTGGCGATCGCGTGCCGATCGGTGGCCGATCCCGAGGAGCTGAAGGACGTGCATCGAGTGGAACGTGGCCTGCGGTTTATCGGCCTCGCAGCGATGAAGGATCCGCTCCGTCCAGAAGCCATGGCGGCGGTGGCGCAGTGTCGGGCAGCGGGGATTCAGACCGTCATGATTACCGGAGACCACAAGGACACGGCCCTGGCCATCGCGCGGGAAGCCCGGTTGGGGGATGAGCCGATCCAGGCGCTGTCGGGACTCGAACTCGACAAACTGTCTGACGAGGAGTTGGCGGCCCGCGCGCAGGCGATCCGCGTGTACGCGCGCGTCTCGGCTGAACACAAGCTACGCATCGTCAAGGCCTGGCGCAGCCGGGGAGCCGTGGTGGCGATGACCGGTGACGGAGTGAACGACGCGCCGGCCGTTCGCGAAGCAGATATCGGCGTTGCGATGGGTGTGACCGGGACGGACGTGACGAAGGAAGCAGCCGATATGGTGGTGACCGACGACAATTTCGCCTCGATTGCGGCGGCCGTTGAAGAGGGACGAGGCATTTTCGATAACATTCGGAAATCGGTGCAGTATCTGTTGTCCTGCAACCTGAGCGAAGTGCTGGTCATGCTCGGCAGTTCGCTGTTGGGCTGGCCCCTGCCGCTGCTGCCGATCCAGATTCTCTGGATCAATCTCGTCACGGATGGGCTGCCCGCGTTGGCGCTGGCGGTGGACCCCGCCGATCCGGATGTCATGCGGCGGCCGCCTCGCGACCCGCGGGCGGCCTTGCTCGACCGTTCGCGGCTCACGGCCGTCGCGGTACAAGGGGTTGTGATGGCGGCTGTGACCTTGACGGTGTTCGGGCTCTTCTGGTCGAAGGGTGACGGGGAATCGTCCGTGGCCCGGACCATGGCGTTCACCACGTTGGTCCTCGTGCAACTCTTCCATGCCTTCAGTTGCCGGCATGAACGGTATTCGCTCTTTCAACTTGGAGTATCGAGCAACCGGGCCTTGTTGGGAGCCGTGGTGCTGTCTGCGCTGCTCCAAACGCTGCTGTTGGCGTTGCCCTGGAGCCGCGACATCTTCAAGGCCGCGCCGCTGCAATGGACCCATTGGTGGGTGACCGCGGCAGCGAGCCTCGTGCCCTTTGTGCTGATGGAACTGTGGAAGGCCGGCCTTCGCGGTCGGAGCGCGTAAACCGTCAGTCTAGGGCGTGGGGGGCTTCCAGGGAGATCGAATCGGCTGGGCCTGTTGGCTGAGTCCGATCGGTCTGGCGCCGTACATCTCCAGGATCGTGCGCAGCAGGCCGTAGTGATCCGTCTTCTCGCCGTACTTTCCGGGTCGCACCATCGGACCGACGAGAATTGTGGGGATATGGTTGTCGGCCTTTCCGTTGTCTTCATCCCACGTGACGATCAACAGGCTGTTGTGCGACTGTGCCCATTGGATGAAGGGGGCCAGGCGGGTCTGCAGCCAGGTATCGGCGTCGGTAATGCGCTGAGGGTCGGTGCCGTCGTGCATGTCGTTGCGTTGATTCGGCACCACGATGCTCACGGTCGGGAGCGCATCGAAGTTGCTGGGAAAGTCGGTCCAGGGACGGTTCTCGCTCGGCAGGACCGTGTTGATCGGCGCGCCTTGCCAGTTGACCCAAGGGTTGTGTTTCCGCACGTACGACGCGACGACGCAGTCCGTCGATCCTGCCGCCGGTAGATCCTCCGAATATCCCGTGAAGGTGCGTCCCACCTGCGCCAGTACGCTACGAAGGTTCGGGACCGTGAGGGTGATCGGGCAATTGTTGCCGAGGATGCCCTCCGTCGATCCGGCAAAGAGGGCCAGATAGTTCGGTTGGCTTGGATGTGTGACGCCGTATGAGTTGGTCAGCAGCGCGCCTTGGACGATCAGCGCATTCAAGTAGGGCGCGGCCGATGAGCCGACGATTTGGGTGTACGAATGGTTTTCTTCGATTACGATGACGATGTGATCGGGCCGCGGCAGCGGCGCATCGGCTTGCGCCGGCGCGGCCATGCTCAGCAAGCCCCAGAGGCACCCCAGAACTCCCTTCAGGATCCGCTCCGCTCTCCGCAAGAATTTCCCGTCGGCGATGAATGTCATGTCGGCATCTCTGTCAGCCGCAGTGTGTAGAGGTAGTGGTAAAGCCCCCGCTGTTCGAGCAGGGAGGCATGGGTGCCCGATTCCACGAGGCGGCCCTTGTTCATGACGAGGATACGGTCGGCGCGCTGAATCGTGCTGAGCCGATGCGCCACCACGAAGGTGGTGCGGTTGACCATCAATTGTTCCAAGGCTTCCTGCACGAGCCGTTCGGACTCTGTGTCGAGCGCCGAGGTCGCTTCGTCGAGCAGGAGCACGCGGGGGTTCTTGAGAATCGCCCGTGCGATGGCAATGCGCTGGCGCTGTCCGCCCGAGAGGTTGATGCCCTTTTCCCCCACGACGGTGTCGTATTGATCGGGAAACCCGACGATGAACTCATGGGCGTGAGCCGCCCGGCTCGCTGCAACCACCTCGTCCTCGGTGGCCGATTCCCGTCCGTAGCGAATGTTGTCGCGAATGGTTCCGCCGAACAGGATGGTCTCCTGCGGGACCAAAGCGATCTGTCGGTATAAGCTGTCCAGTCGAACCTGCCGGAGGTCATGTCCATCCACCGTCAATCGACCGGCCGTGGGATCGTAGAATCGGTGCAGGAGATTGATGATCGTGGTCTTGCCGGAGCCGGTGGGGCCGACGATCGCGATCATCTCGCCGGGCTTGGCTTCAAAGGAGACGTCGGTCAGGACCGGTTGTCGGGGATCATAGGAAAACCCGAGGCCCTCTGCGCGAATGCGGCCTTGCACCGGCGGCAACTCGACCGCTCCGGAGGCATCGGCTATCTCAGGGACGGTATCCAGGATTTCAAACACCCGCTGCATAGCACCTTGCGCTTCTTTGATCTGTGCAAAGACCCGTGCGGCCGAGCCGAACGGGCCGATCAGGATGCCCGCGAACAATACGAAGGCGAAGAGATCTCCGGGCGAGACGGTGCCTTCGATCACCTGCCGGCCTCCGTACCACAGTACGGAGGCTGCGGCGGCGAAGGTCACGAAGGTGATCGTGGGGACGAAGAGGGCCATGACGGCGGCGCGGCGCAGCGACAGGTCCAACGAAGTCTGGACCTGGGAGGCGAATCGCCCCTCCTCCCGCTTGGTCTGCACGAAGGATTTGACGACCCGGATGCCGGCGATGACTTCCTCTACCAACGTGCTGACGGAAGCGGTCTGATCCTGGATGGTCGTAGAGAGGGCGCGGAGGCGCCGGCCGAACAGCTTGGCCACCACGACGAGCAGAGGGAGCAGAATCAGAATCAGGAGGCACAACTGCCAGTTCATGGCCAGCAAGAAGCCCGTGCCTCCGAGGAAGGTCACGATTTGCTTGGCGGAATCGATGGGCGTATCGGTCAGGACGTTCTGGATGACCGTCACGTCGTTCATGAGTCGGGACATCAATTCGCCGGTTCGGCGCGTTGCGAAAAAATTCACCGACAATGTCTGGAGATGCGCGAAGAGGTGTCTGCGAAAGTCGGCCACGACACGTTGAGAGACCCAGGTCGTGAGGTAACTATGCCCCATCGAGCAGAGCCCCTGGAGGATCACGAGGCCCAGAAACAACAGAATCATGTCGGTCATGCGCTGCTGATCGCGCTGGACCGTGATCACGTCCCAGAGGGAGCCGGCAAGCCGTAACAAGGCGAGATTGACGGCGGCCACGGCCATGACCATGAGTGCGGCGGCCGCCATCTTGGGGAAGTAGGGGCGCAGAAAGGGCAGGAAACGCTTAAATGGGAACATGGGGACTTGGAACGCTCCTTCCCGGAGGCCTGACCGGGGGTTGTGCGCCTGACGGCATCGAGGATCTCTGCTGGTGCGGGACCGGGAATGCGGAGAGGCGGGAGGTTACAGCTGCGCGATCGACTCGATCAAGTTCTTGTTGATGGCGACAAAGTCCGACCGCTCCTTGTCATTGATCATGACATCGGTGAGGCTGATGAACAACCGCTGCTCCTCGTTGATGGCATCGGAGACGCGGTTACGCATCGGCGGTATGAGGAAGTCCCCGACGTAGGTACAGTTCACCGTACGAACGCGAATGCGAACTTTTTTTCCCTCGGGCACGGATCCCTCCGTACGTTATGTCGCCAACGGCTTAGCTCTTGCGACGCAAGAACTTTTGGCGCCGGCGCAACTTCTTGTACTTGTGCTTGCGCATTTTCTTGCGGCGCTTCTTCAGGACACTCGCCATACGATCAATCTCCTAGAACTACGCGCGGGAGTCTAGTGACTTTCTGGCGAAAAAGCAAGCCATGATCGTGCCCGTCGGCGCTTCTTGACCTCTTTTGAAGGCTCTTCCTATACTGCGCCATGCACTCACTGCTCACGCGTGCGGTCAGTTTCCTCACCCCGTCACTGCTCTGTCTGCCTCTGGTGCTCGCCGTCGGCTGCTCCGGGAAGACCATTCAGTACAAAGATGATCACGACCGTATTCTCCGCATCGACAAGGCCGTCGAGTCGCTGCGCAAGTCGTATGTCGAGCGGGATCGCAGCGGCTTCGAGGCCCTCTGCTTGCCCTCGGGCATTCTGGACCAGTTGCAGCGGGATATCGAAGGGGACTTCGAAACCTTTCGAGAGATCCAGTTGGAGTTCGCGATGGACCGTATCTTGATCGACGGCGACAACATCGATGTGTTCGTCCATTGGCAAGGCCAATGGAAACGTAATCCCAACGAGGCCGGGACGCGGCAACGGGGCCATGCGCGGCTGGGCTGGGTCGGCACCCAATCGATTTTGCTGCGCGAGGCCCAGGGCGATCTCCCATTCGGCATGGTCGGGCGAGTCGGCCAGGGCGAGGAGCCGGCGCGCGCCACCCCGCAGCGGTAATCGCGATGAAGGCAGCCACGAGCAAGATTGAAACCGATTTTCTCGTCGTGGGGAGCGGTGTGGCCGGCCTGCGTGCCGCCGTCGAACTCGGTCGCGCCGGCCGGGTCCTGATGCTGACCAAGGGGCAGCCGCTGGAAAGCAATTCGATGTATGCCCAAGGCGGCGTGGCGGTGGCCCTAAGCGAAGAAGACGACGTTGCCATCCACCTCGCCGATACGCTGAAAGCCGGTCACGGGCTCTGTCGCCGTGAAGCCGTGCGAGTCCTCGTCGAAGAGGGCCCTGAACGGATCCAAGAACTCATCTCGTGGGGAGCCAAATTCGACAAGATCGGCAAGCGGTTCGCCTTTACACGTGAGGCCGCCCATAGCCGCAGCCGAATTCTCCGCGCGCGCGGTGACGCCACCGGCAATGAAATGGTCCAGGCGCTCATGACCCACGTGTCCCGCCAACCTAGGATCCAGCGACTCGATCGGCGGTTTACTGCGGACCTGGTCGTGCAGGACGGACGTTGTTGCGGGGCCGTCGTGTTGAATGAACTGACCGGCGAGCGAACGGTCTTGGCGGCCGGAGCCGTGGTGCTGTCGACTGGCGGCGCTGGCCAGGTCTATGCGCGGACAACCAATCCCGGCAATGCGACGGGCGACGGCATGGCCATGGCTCTGCGGGCCGGCGCCCTGCTGACCGACATGGAGTTTGTGCAGTTCCATCCCACGTCGTTGTATTTGCCCTCGAGCCCGCCGTTTCTTCTCTCCGAAGCCATTCGGGGCGAGGGTGGCCAGTTGCGAAACATCAAAGGCGAGCTGTTCATGCATCGGTACCACCCTGACGGAGCGTTGGCTCCGCGCGATGTGGTATCCCGCGCAATCTGGTCGGAGATGGCGGCGACCAGATCCCGGCATGTTTACCTCGATGTGACGCACCTCGGCCCGGCCTTTGTGAAACGGCGCTTCCCGACCATCTATGCCACCTGCCTCCGGTATGACATCGACATGACCGAAGAGTGGATTCCGGTGTCGCCGAGCGCGCATTACATGATGGGCGGTGTCTGGACCGACATCAACGGTGCGACGACCTTGCCGGGGTTGTATGCAGCCGGTGAAGTGGCCTGCAGCGGGGTGCATGGTGCCAATCGTCTAGCCAGCAATTCGCTGTTGGAAGGGCTCGTGTTCGGGATGCGGGCTGCGAAAGCGGCCGTGGCCCATGCAGGGCGCGGCTCCATGCCCGGGTCGCTGCCTTCCCTGGAGGAGTTGGAAGGGGGACGGGTAAGAGACTTGGAAGATCCCGAGAAGCTTCGGAGCTCATTGCGTCGACTCATGTGGGGCAAGGTCGGGCTGGTTCGGTCGCGAGAATCCCTGATCAGCGCCTCCGCCCAGCTATCCCGCTGGATGCGCACACTGGAGGGCCCATTTGCAACCAGAGCCGCGCTGGAGGTGCGAAACATGGTCCAGGTAGGGCGATGCATCACCGACGCGGCCCTCTGGCGTGAGAACAGCGTGGGCGCCCACTATCGGTCGGATTTTCCTGAGGCCAAGGGAGTTGGCTGGCAGGAGCACAGTCAGATCGTGATGGGGGATGAGCAGGCTAGCGAGACGCCACAGAAGGTGTCAGGGCTCGTGATCGGCCTGAAGGCGTATAGGCGCGGTAGGAACCGGAAGGCGGTCGGTCGTTCGTGAGGAATGTCCGGTAGTACCGCAGGACTTTCTTGACGTATTGCCGGGTTTCTTCGATCGGTGGAAGGCCCTGATACCGCTCCACCGCGTTCTCTCCTGCATTGTATGCAGCCAGCGCGAGGGGAAGGTTCCCGTTGAACCGATCGAGCAATTGCCGCAGATATCTGGTCCCACCGCCGACGTTCTCGTCCGGATTGTAAAGATCCCGTACATCCAGCCGCACTGCCGTTTGCGGCATCAACTGCATCAGCCCGATGGCGCCTGCGCGCGACACGGCCATCGGGTCGAAGTCCGATTCCGTCTTGATCACCGCCCGAATCAGCGCGGGGTGCAGCCGGTTGGCGCGTGAATGGCGGGCGATCACCGGATCCAACTCGCGGTCGGAAATAACATTGCGCGATCGCGGGAGTTCAGAGATGATTTTCTGGTATCGCGGATCATTCGGCACGTTCGTAAGGGAAATGGTGCCGTTCGCATCGACATATTGGTAGACGTCGGCGACAGCCGGCATCGGGACAGCCGTCAGGGCGAGTAGGGTGGATCCCAGGCAATAACGTAGGACAGAATTTCCGGAGGTGCACATGATCGAAGAGCCTTCCCTCGGCGGACTGCTTCAACCGTAGCACCCACCTCTAACCCTGTCAAAAAACGGCCTGACCGGACCGTTAGGAGCTCGCAACACGCAACCTCTTGATGAGACTCGGGGTTCTCATCCTACGAGTGGCCGGGTGGTTCGAGGAAACGGACGCGATTGGAGATAAACAGGCTATGCAATCGGCTAGTGATGGGGCCCGGGCGCCCATTGCCGACTGGGTGCCCGTCAATCCTGGTCACAGGCATAATCTCCATGCTGGTGTTCGTGACAAAACATTCGTCGGCTTGCGCCAACACGTCAATCCCGTAAGCCCCTTCCTCCGACGGCAGCCCTGCTTCACCGGCGAGGGTGAGGACGAACCCTCGTGTAATGCCGTCCAGAATCCCGCAGTCCAACGCGGGCGTCTTCAGCACTCCCTTCGTGACGAAAAAACAATTGCTGATGGTGCACTCCGTCAGCTCGTTGCGCCAGTTCAGCAGGAGGCTGTCGAAGGTGCCTGCCGCGATCGACTCGCGTTTGGCCAGAATGTTGTTGAGGAAGTTCGTCGCTTTGATATGCGGCGACAGGGCTTCCGGGAGGTTCCGTTTCGTCTTGGCCACCGTCAGCGAGACTCCCTGTTCTCGTAACGACCTGGGGTAGGGGGGGAGTGCCTTCGCCATGATCACGACGGTGGGATTGGGGCAGAGACCGGGGTCGAGTCCGATGTCCCCTTCGCCCCGCGAAATGGTGATACGGAGATAAGCGTCCGATCGACCGGTGCCGACCTCGTTGCGTCGCATGGCTTCGTGCAGCAGCGACGGCCACTGTTCTTCCGGAATCGGTATCTGCAGGCCGATGGCCTCTGCTGAACGCCGGAGCCGGCTGAGGTGCCGATCCCGCATGAAGAGCCGTTCTTCGTACGACCGCAAGGTTTCGTACACTCCGTCCCCATAGAGAAATCCGTGGTCGAAGACCGAAACGACCGCCTTTTCCTTGCGCACAAATCGGTCATTCAGGAACACCCACATCTATCGTTCCTCCAGCATTTTGAAAAAGGCTCCCGCTTTCGATAAGGTTTCCTCGTATTCCCGGTCGGGGATGGAGTCCGCGACGACACCAGCGCCGACCTGCAGGTAGCCTTGCCCTCGTGTGAGCACGAGGGTGCGAATCAGGATATTGAGGTCAAGGTCTCCGCTCCAACTGAAGTAGCCGAGCGCGCCGGTGTAGAGCCCACGCCGCACCGGTTCGAGTTCTTCGATGATTTCCATGCAACGCAATTTCGGGACGCCGGTGATCGTGCCGCCGGGGAAGGTTGCACGAACGAGATCGAGTGGATCGGTACCGGGCTTGAGCGTGCCGTGGACGTCCGAGACGAGATGGCTGACGTGCGAATACTGTTCGATGGTCATGAACTCGTCGACACGGACGGAGCCATAGGTGCAGACCTTGCCGAGATCGTTTCGTTCGAGATCGACGAGCATCAGATGTTCGGCTCGCTCCTTGGTGCTGGCCAGTAACTCCGCCCGGTACCGTCCGTCCTCATCGGCCGCTCGTCCCCTAGGCCTTGTGCCGGCGATGGGTCTCGTGGAGGCTTGATTGCCGTCTAGCCGCACGAGCCGTTCAGGAGAACAACTGACGAGACTGATGTCGCCGAATCGGACCAACCCCGAGAAGGGCGACGGGTTGACGCGGCGGAGGCGTTGGTACAGGGCGATGGCTCCATCGCTGCCGAATGCGTCCTCGTCCGAGTCCTGCACGGAAAGTCTGAACCGGTGTGAGAGGTTGGCCTGGTAGATGTCGCCTGCACCGATGTACTCCTGGCAGGCCTGAACACGGGTGACATATTCTTCCCTGGATTGTTCCGGGCGAAAACGAGCCTTGGCCAAAGGAAAAGTCGGGGGGGAGGTGCTGATGGAAGCGGCCAGCGCGGCTTCCGTAGCCGCCAGGCGATCGCAGCCTTCACGGAAAAGTTTCTCGCGCGGCTCGCCGAGGAAGCGGGAGAGCGGCGGACAGTACATCAGAAACAGCATCCGGCTCTGGTGATCGATGACGGTGACGAGATCGAAGAAGGCCATGGCGACATCCGGGACCGGCACATCATCGATGGCGTATGTGGGGAGCGTCTCGAAGGTCCGCACAAGGTCATAGGCGAGAAAGCCGATGGCTCCGCCGAAAAACGGCGGAATGCCGGGGGGGCGGGCGATCCGAGAGTCGGCCATCTTCTGCTGTAGTGCGGCGAACGGGGCCTGCTCCTGGGGTTGGACGCATCCATCCGTCCACCTATGACTTGCCCATCCCTTTCCGACGAGGGTCATGTAGGGAGCCGTGCCGATGATGGAATAGCGGGCGGTGGTCTGCGTGCCATGGCCGCTTTCGAGAAAGAGGGCAGGACGTTCAGGACAATCGAGTCGTCGGTAGAGTTCCAGCGGATCGACGGCTGGAAGGGGAAGCGTCACCACCAAGGGTTGCGGAGGACCTTGGAGGAATGCTGTCGTGAATGGACTGGTCATGTGAACGGTCAGGGGGCTCGGTTGGCCGGATGGAGGACTATACCGTACGGGACGGTCCGGGTCATAGGGCCTCACGTTCTTGACAAAACCCCGGCGACTTTGCTTGAATGGCGCGCCCGCCTGAGGGCGAACCCTATCCGACTGTGCGGAGCGGGCTCCGCCCGTGGGTGAGTTATGCCCCCCTCCAATGATCCGTTTTATGCGGGGCTCGGACAGGCTGTCCGAATCGGGACGGAACTGCTCGCTGCGCTGATTGTCGGTGGAGGACTGGGCTGGGTTGTTGATACGTATCTTTTCGACTCCAACCCCTGGGGTTTGGTGGTGGGGTTGATGCTTGGGGCCGCAGCAGGAATGCGCAATGCCTATCGGGCCGCGCAGGAATGGCCGACCGGCCGAGAGACGACTGACCGTCAAGACAAAGGATAATCGTGGAAGAAAGTCCCTTACATCCGTTTGAACTGCACGACCTGATCTCCTTGGGATCAGGCGCATTCGACATCTCGATCAACAAGGCCGTGATTTTGATGTGGATCGTGGTCGGCCTGGTGTCGGTGCTGATGATTTCTGCCGCGGCCACCAGGCAACTCGTTCCGGGGAAGCTGCAGAATCTGGCAGAGATGATCGTCGATTTCATCCGCGGCATCATCCTTGACACGATGGGTGAACAGGGGATGAAGTTTTTCCCGCTCATCGCGACCCTGTTCCTGTTCATCTTGTTCTGCAACCTACTCGGCTTGATTCCGGGATCCTACACCGTCACCAGCCAGATTATCGTAACCGCGGTTTTTGCCGTGGGCATTTACGGTTTGAGCCTCGTGCTCGGCTTTTCGCTGCATGGCGCAAAGTTTCTGGGCATCCTGGTTCCGCCCGGTACCCCGGGTTGGTTGTTGCCGCTGATGATCCCCATCGAGTTGATCAGTCAGCTTGCCCGCCCGATTTCGTTGGCGGTGCGACTGTTTGCGAACATGACGGCGGGGCACGTCATTTTGGGCGTGTTATTCGGCCTGGCCATCAGCGGCGGGTTACTGATCGGCTGGTTGCCGTTCGCCTTTACGATTGCGATGAACGGCTTGGAAGTCGGTATCGCATTCATCCAGGCATACATTTTTACCGTGCTGAGCTGTGTGTATCTCGGCGATGCCATTACCTTGCACGGTCATAGCGAGCACGCCCACTAGACGGCGTGTACACAAGGGAGGAAGGACAAACAATGGATGCAGCAGCAGCAGCGTTGGTGGGTATGGGGTTGGCCGCAGCGGGATTCGCCGGAGCGGGCGTCGGCATCGGCTACATCTTCGGCAAGATGATCGAAGCGGTCGCGCGGCAGCCGGAAGCCGAAGGTCGCGTCGGCAAGTATATGTGGATCGGGTTCGCATTGGTCGAAGCCATTGCGCTGTACGGACTCGTCATCGCGTTCATCATCATGGGGCTGCGCAAGTAGCACGATCAGGTCTGGGCCGAGGGGCAGGCGAGCCGTATGCGGACCGTTCCTCCAGCCTAAGCCTCAACCTCACAGTGGGTTAGAACGATGCCTCAATTTGAATCGCATTTCTTCTCGTCGCTGATTTTCTGGGAGATCCTCTCGTTCGGGATCCTCTTTTTCTTGCTCTACAAGTACGCATTCCCGAGCCTCCTCGGCATGTTGGAAGAGCGCGAAAAGAAGATCAAGGACAGCTTGGATCAGGCTGAGCGTCACCGTTCCGAGGCCGAACGGAAGTTGAAAGAATACGAAGCCAAGCTGGCGGCCGCCTCCAAGGAGGCCGAGGGTTTGTTGGCTCAGGCCAAGGAGCGCGCGCAACGGCTGATGGAAGAGAACGAGCAGCGGATGACGACGGAAGCCGAACGTATTCGTGGTGATGCGACGCGAGAAATCGACCAGGAACGGCGGCGCGCGATCCAGGACATCCGCTCCCAGACCACGGACCTTGCGTTGATGGTGGCGGAGAAGGTGGTGGGGCGCGCATTGACCGAGGCGGATCACCGGCGTCTGGCCGATGAAGCCTTGGAAGCCCTGGCAAAGGCCTACCAGAGCCGCAACTAATCCATTACGCCGGGGAGGTCAGGCTCACGCCTCCCTGGCGGTATCCCTCCAGATCCAGCGTCACGAAACGATAGCCCAACGCTTTTAGTTCTTGAGCAACGCGGTTGCGCCTAGCGTCGTCGAGCAGGCGCGCGCAATCTTCCGCCGCGACCTCGATGCGGGCGATCTCTCCGTGGTCTCTCACCCGGCAATGCCGGAACCCTTCACGGGCCAGCACGGATTCGGCCCGGTCCACGCGGGACAGCGTCGCGCGCGTGATCGTCATGCCTCTGGGCACGCGGGACGAGAGACATGCCGCGGCCGGTTTATCCCAGTTCGAGAGCCCCAGCTCCTTGGCCAGCGTGCGCACCTCGCCCTTCGAAAGCTCGGCTTCAAGGAGCGGACTGCGGACACCCCATTCCCGAGCGGCTTTTAGCCCGGGCCGGTCGTCGCCGAGGTCGTCCATATTGGTCCCGTCGACGATATGGGCGAACTGATCCGCGCGCCGCAGGGCCCCAAGCAGGGAGTAGAGGTCGGTCTTGCAATGGTAGCAGCGGCTGGCGTCGTTGACGACGAACTCCGGAATCTCCAATTGGTCGGTTTTCACGAGTCGATGCGCGGCTCCAATTTCGGCTGCGATCCGGCGCGTAGCCTCAAGTTCTGCTTCCGGCAGCGTGGGGGACACGGCCGTGACTGCGACGGCCTGTTCGCCAAGCGTATCGTGCGCCAGTTTGAGCACTAACGTACTGTCGATCCCGCCGGAGAACGCCACGATCACGGACCCTAGGTCCCGCAGAATGTCCTGCGCGCGGTGAAGCTTGTCGGTCAGGGGGGCGGTCGGCATGGTGAAACTCGGTTCGTGTGGTACGAATAAGGGTCGGGTGGAGCCGGTTACTGCTTGACCTTGGCTTTTGAGATGGCGCCGACGACGACCAGGGCATAATGTTGGACGTCCAGGTACTGTTTCGCGACGCGCAAGACATCCTCCTTAGTCACCTTTTCGATGGCTCTTGGGTATTGGGTGAAGTAGTCCAGTCCGAGGTTATAAAACTCGACCTGGGCGAGTACATTCGCCAGCTTGGCGCTGCTGTCGATCCGCAGCGGAAAGCTGCCGACGATGAAGGCCTTCGCCTCGTTCAGTTCTTGATCCGTGACCGGGGCCTCCCGAATACTCTTGATCTCGGCCAGGACACCGGTGATGGCTTGGTTGGTGGCCTCGGTGCGCGTTTGCAGGTTGACGAGGAAGGCGCCCGGCATCAAGCGTGTGTCGAACTGGCTCATGATGCCATAGGCCAGGCCTTGCTTGTCCCTGATAGAGTCCATGAGTCTGGACGAGAAGCCGCCGGCGCCGAGAATGTAATTCATGACGGTGACGGCATAATAATCCGGGTTGTTGCGGCTGATTCCCGTGTGTCCCAGCACGATCGTGGACTGGGTCAGGTCCTTTTCGATCAGCTGGACCATTTTGCGGTCGAGGGCGGCCGGCTTCTTGAGTTGGTAGCCGCTCGAAGTCCCTTTCTTCCACCCACCGAAATGAGTCTGGACTAGGCTGTTCACCTGCTCGAGCGTCAGGTCCCCCACAACCACCAAAATAGTTTGATTGGGCAGGTATTCCCGCGCGTGAAACTGCTGTACGTCGGCGAGCGTAATCCGGTTCAGCGACTCTTCCGTCCCTTCCGCCGGCCAGCGATAGGGGTGGCCATGGAAGACGAGCTGGTTGAACGCCTTCATCGCGACGTGGCCGGGGTCGTCTTCGTCACTGAGTAACTCTCCGAGAATCTGGCCGCGGACTCGATCGAATTCCTGTTTGTGGAACGCAGGGCGTTGGAGCATGTCCGCCAGGAGCGTGAATCCCAGGTCGACGTCTTTCTTGAGGACGCGGGCGGACGCAGTCGTGAAATCCTCCGAGGCTCGGGCCTCCAGTGATCCACCCACGAAATCGATCTGTTCGGCGATTTGCTTCGAGGTGCGGGATGTCGTGCCTTCATCCAGGAGGCTGGCCGTCAGGTGTGCCAGCCCGGCTTTGTCCGACGGATCGTGGGCGGCTCCCACCTTGAGGAGTGCGTGGATCTCCGCCGTCGGCAGAAAGTGCTGCTCGAGGAACAAGACGGTGATGCCGTTCGGCGTGACGAATCGAACCGGATTGATTTCTGCGGCCTGGACTGAGAAGGGGGGCCAGAGCAGGGACACGAAGAAGAGTGCGGCGATCAGTCGAGCCCTTCTGGATGGGCATCGACCCTGCAAATTGTCACTGGTCAAGCGGTTCTCCATGGGCATGGCTCGGCTATGGCGTTGGCGGGGCTGCGGCATTCTGGCGCGGAGGAAGCGGTAGCAGAATGCCGGTGGTGCGCACGTCGGGACTCAGGTATTGGGTGGCCACTCGTTGAACGTCCTGCACCGTGACGGCTCTGGTTCGATCGATGAACTGTTCGACTTTCCGCCACCCGGCCCCGACGGTTTCGGCCTCACCCAACAGCATTGCATGTCGGAAGTTGGAATCCTGTTCAAAGATGTGGGCGGCTTCGATTTGATTCTTGGCACGCTGCAGTTCAACCTCGGTCGGCGGTTCGGTCTGAAGGCGATGGATTTCCTTGAGTAGGGCCTCCTCGACCGCTTCGGTCTTCTCCCCAGGCTTCACCAATGCGTAGAAATAGAACAGTCCTGGGTCGGCCTGCATCAGGCCGTAATCGGCGCCCACCGCCAGCGCCAGTTTCTGATCATAGACCAGGCCCTGATACAGGCGCGCGCTCTTTCCATGCGACAAAATGGATTCGAGAATATTCAGGGCGTAGGAGTCGTCGCTCGTGTAGTTCGGCACGCGATAACCCATCATCACGAAGGGCAGCTGCGCTTCGCGCTTGAGCAGGAAACGCCGCTCACCTCGTTGGTCGGGTTCCCGCACGGTCAGGGGTTTGGGAGACGGCCCCTTTGGAATGGGCTCGAACAGCTTGGCAATCGTCGGCAGCAAGGCCTCGGCCTTGATATCACCCACGACCACGAGGGTGGCGTTGTTGGGCGAATAATACGTGTCGTAGTGGCGCTGCAAATCGTCCAGGTTCATCGCCTCGAGATCTGCAAACCATCCGATCACCGGCCAATGGTAGGGGTGGCTCAGGAACGACTGGGCAAACAGTGCTTCGACCAGCGCGCCCTGTGGATCGTCTTCCGATCGGAGCCGGCGCTCTTCCTTGACGACTTCGCGCTCGGTCTTGAACTCGTTAACATCCAATACCAGCCCCTGCATGCGGTCGGCTTCCAGCTCCAGCGCCAAGCCGACTCGGTCCGCGGCCAGATTCTCAAAATACGCGGTAAAGTCCTGGCTCGTGAAGGCGTTGTCCATGCCGCCGTTCTTGCGGATCAGTCGCGAGAACGAGCCCTTCGGGTACTTGGTCGTTCCCTTGAACATCATATGCTCAAGCATGTGGGACAGGCCTGCCCGCCCCATGACCTCATTGCGAGACCCAACCTTGTACCAGACTTGCACGGTGGCGACGGGCGCCTTCGGCACCTCGACCAGCAGAACTTTCATGTCGTTCGAGAGGGTGAATTCTTTTGGTTCGACGGCTTGGGCCGGCGACGAGGGAAGCCACGCAAGAAGCAGGACCGAGAGTAAGGCGCTCAGGGCTGACGCGCGGAACCGTCTGGACGGTGTCGGCTGGCTATTCATCTAAGAAAAACATGCTAGCAACGGGGCTGAATCTGTGTCAAGGCGAGCGGCGGGGTTGCTACGGCAAGACGCCCGAGCTGGCCGCAGGCACCAAGCACGTCGCGACCTCGGCTCTTGCGCAGGTAGACATCCACCTGGCCTCGACGCAACGTTTCCTGGAACGCTGCGACGGCTTCGTCGCTCGGACGCCGATAGGGGCTGCCGGGAAAGGGGTTGAACGCGATGAGGTTGACTTTGCAGCGGAGCCCGCGAAGCAGCCGGATCAACGCCCGGGCCTGTTCCAGGCCGTCATTCACCTCGGCCAGCAGTACATATTCGAAGGTCAGGCGGTCGCGCTGAGCCAAGGGATAGGCCCGGCAGGCGGCCATGAGCTTCTGCAACGGATGCAGCCGATCGACGGTCGGCATGATTTCGCGGCGAAGCTCGTCGGTCGGAGCGTTCAAGGAAATGGCAAGGTTCACCTTCAGCGGTGCGACGTCTTGGATGCGTGAGGCGAGCCCCGCCGTAGAAATCGTGATGCGCCGGGGAGAGAAGCCTAGACCCCATTGCTGATCGGTGAGTCGTCCCACGGCCTGCGCCACCGCATCCAAGTTGGCCAGGGGTTCTCCCATTCCCATGAACACGAGGTTCGTCAGACGTTGATCGCTGGCCAAGTAATCCTGCGCCAGCAGCACTTGGTGCAGAATCTCGTGGGCGTTCAGATTCCGTTGTAGTCCCATCGTGCCGGTGAGGCAGAATCGACAGTCGAGCGTACAGCCGACCTGGGTGGAAATGCAGAGCGTCAGTCGATCGCTATCCGGGATCAGGACGCACTCGATCTGCTGACCGTCCACGAGGGTGATCACGAATTTTTGGGTGCCGTCTTCGGAAGAAAAGCGCTCAACCTTGCCCGGTTGCTCGATCGTGCAGGATTCGGCCAGCCGCGTCCGGTCCGATCGGGACAAGTTGGTCATCTCCGTCGGGTGTTTCACCCGGCGTTGATACAGCCAGCGGAGGATTTGCTGTGTGCGGTAGGATGGCCAGCCGAGCCGACCGACGAAGTCGGCGAGCTCCACTTCGCTCAGCGCCAGCAGATTGATGCGTTCGTCGGGGGATGGGGGCATGAAAAGAGCCTAGCACACGAAAAAAACCTGAGACAAGCAATGCAAATCGAGTCGCCTTTCTTTGGTGCTTTGTTATAATGGAGCGCTGCACACCCTCTTCCCAGGATGAACGTGACCCGATCTTCCCGGCGGACCGCTTTTGTGTGTCTTGCGGCATGGATCCTGGCGTCGTGCGCGCTCCCGACGGCGATCGCCGAGTCTCCACCGATTCCCACCACCGTCTCACCGGCTTGTGAAGAGCCCGAAGTCTGTTTCCGCGCGGCCGTCGCGATCAAGGAAGGGCGCGGGGGGCCGGCCCAGCGTGAGCAGTTGCTGGCGCTGAAGATCGAGCACTTGCGCCGCCTCTTGGATCGCCATCCCGGTACAGTCTGGGCCAAGCGTGGGGAGATCCTGCTCGGAACGTTGCTGATCGAACGGGAACCGGCAGAGGCGGTTCGGTATCTGCGGGGGGCGCAGCGGGACGCGCCTGTGCTGGATGATTATTTGCGTCTTTGGATCGGTGGCGCGTTGCTCAAGATGAATGATGCGACACAAGCCGCCGAGATCCTTGAGAGTATTCCCCAGGCCGTCCCCGATTCCAATCTGCTTGCCAAGGCAGCCTATCTTACGGGGGACGCCTGGTATGCAGCCGGCGCCTACGGGAAGGCAGCCGACTGGTTCAGCCGCGCGCTGAGTCTGGCGGACAAGGACACGGCTGCCCCGGCGGCCTTGTTGCATCTGGCTGATTGCCAAGTTCGGGACGGCAAGTTTCCGGAGGCCCGCGCCAGTTTGAAACTTCTGTATTTGCGGCATCCCCAGTCTCCAGAGGCGAAGGAAGCCAAGGCTCGTTTCGATGCAAACGTCGGCGGTGAATCCTGGACGCCCACGGCTGAGGACCATTACCTCCGCGCGCAGGCATTTTTTGCGCAGGCCCTGCAAGCGGAAGGTGTCGAAGAGGTCCGCCGATTCTTGGCGATGGCTCCGGGCCATCCCCGGCGGTTCGAAGCGCGGTTGAAGCTGGGGGTCGCGGCGGTACGGCTGAAGCAATACGACGTCGCGCGGGATGTGTTCCGAGGACTGGTCGCCGATCGGGTCCAGGAGTCTGCCGAAGCCACTGTTTGGTTGGCGCGGGTGTACCTGCGTCAGGGGCAGGGCGACAAGCTCTTGGAATTGGCTCGATCCGTGGGGAATGGCTCGCTCACCGGCGACCAGCGGGCCATGGTCCACCTCTTTGCCGGTGTCTGGCTGGAAGATCAAGGACGGTTCGATGAGGCCATTGCCATGTTCCAGCAGGTCGCCAAGCTGGGAGACTCCGCCAGCCAGCGTGCCGAGGGGCTCTGGCGGGTGGGCTGGGCGCAATATCGAGTGGCTCGCTATCAGGAGTCTGCCGGTACGTTCCGGCTCGTTGCGGAATCGCGGGCAAACGGCCTGGAGTCTCAAGGTATGTATTGGCAGGTGCGGGCGAGCGAGCGCGAGGCTCGCCAGCGCGACAAGTCGGCCGAGTCCTACGCCCAGGTGTGCGAACGCTATGCCTACAGCTACTATTGTCAGCTGGCAGCCCAGCGGGCGATGCTGCCGTCAGTGGGCCTCTCGCCGTCGGTTTCCCAGCCTGCGGAGTCTGCAACCGGTTTGAATGGCGAGCGACTACCTGAGACGCGCCGTGCTGAAATCGAACGGCATCCGGCCTATCGCCGGGGGATTGAACTGAAGATCATGGGCTTAGGGCAGGACGCGTCCCGTGAAATCGGCTTTCTCACCGAACTCTACAGTCGCGATCAAGATGTGTTGCTCGCCTTTTCCTCCATGTTGAGCGAAGCCGGCGCGTACCACCCCGCGTTGCGGATCGCCAAGATCCATTTCCGCGACAAACTCGAGCGGGCAGGGACGGCTGTTGCGCCGGAACTGTGGAGCGTGGCCTATCCAACCGGTCTGCTGCCGCTGATCGAATCGCAGGGCATCAAGACGGTCGACCCATTGCTGGCCGCCGCCATCATTCGGGAAGAGAGTCAGTACGATGAGAAGGCTGTGTCCATGGTGGGGGCGATCGGGCTGATGCAGTTGATGCCGGTGACGGCCAATGCCGTCGCGCAACGCTATGGCTTTCCGACCGTGAGTCGGGAGGATCTCTTTGATCAGGAGACGAACATTCGCCTGGGGGTTCGGTATCTGGGCCAGTTGCTGGAACAGTATTCGGGGAACACAGCCTATGCTGTGGCGGCCTACAACGCGGGCCCAATTGCGGTGAACAATTGGATCGCCATGCATCGCGGCCGGGATCAAGATGAGTTCGTGGAATTGATTCCCTATCAGGAAACCCGATTGTATGTGAAGCGAGTACTCCGAAGTTACGGTGAATATGTTCGCCTTCGAGCCGGCGCTGCGACCACTGTCGCGGCCCCGGTTTCTTGACAAGCCTGGGCCAACTTCCTATATTTCGCCCATCCGTCTTACCCATAGCTGAACATTTCCTGCAAAGTGAGGAATTCTTATGACTTTAGAGCGTCTTGATGCACTTGAATCCCGTATTCGCGATTTGGTGAAGCTGGTCCAGGATCTGAAGCGGAAGAACGCCTCACTCGAGGACGAACTTCGGCTCGCCCGGGAGCGCCTATCGACTCGTGATGACGAGAACCGGCGCTGGGAACGTGAGCGCCTGGACATCCGGTCTCGCATTGAGAAGGTGCTGGGTGAGATCGAGGTCTTGGAGTGCCTCGACACGTCCAAGGAGGTGGCGCTTGACTAAAACCATCGAGGTCGAGATCTACGGGCAGCGTTACACCGTCAACGGTGATGCCGATGAATCGTATGTGAGACGCCTCGCTGAAATTGTTGATAAACAAATGAAAAACGTTTCGACGAGCATGAAAACCGCCACGCCGGTGAAATTGGCCGTTCTGGCTGCTATCAATCTCGCCCATGAATGGCTGGAATCGGAGCGCCGCCATCAACAGGGTGAAGCCGATGTCGATCGGCGCATGGCCTCCCTAATGGACTCGATCGACCAGCAGATGCCGTCGATGCTGTCACGCTGAGTTTCGCCTTGCAATCGAAGGAGCGCTTTGTTATCGTCTTTCGTGTTTGTGAGTGACTGGTTGTAACCTGGAGGGGGCAGCCAACGCACGACAGGAAAGGAAGCGTGGAGTAGAGCGGGAATCCGACGACAGTGTTCGAGCGCTAAACATATGGAATCGCTACAATTCGTGGTGGTCTTCAGCGTGGTCTTTGGGGCGTGGGAGAGCCGGCTGGCTGCCCAGGCCTGTGTCATCGTGCGACAGGTTTCGAATTGGATGGTCAGCGGGAGCAGAAACGGTTCGGCTCGGCTCATGCCGCAGGCGCGCCTGCTTCCCGTACGGACAACCTACTTGTCTCGGCGGCTTCGACCGAATCGGTGGCGAAGTGCCGAGGTAGATGATTTGGGTCGAGGACGGCCACGCCTCGTTCCAAATGGGCTCGGGCGATTCCGCGACTCGTCTTCGCTGACTCGATAGTTCCGTTCTCTCCCTTTCGAATTTCTTCCGCCGGTCTCGGCTGGTTCGCATTCCCTCCCACAAATTGGTGAAGTCGACTGTCGCACTGAGGCGTGCGTCGTCTCGTGCATGTAAGGGAGGTGGTTCCCATTTCTCTCAGCGTGATTGCCTACATTCTGACTGCATTATTGGGTGCAGGGGCGGGCGTTGGGCTGTATGAATTTCTTCGCCGCCGGTCGGCGCTGGGTCGCCGGGCTGAAGCGGAGGACCAGTCTGCGCAGATCATTCAGGCCGCCCAACGGGAAGCAGAGAACGTCGTGAAAGAGGCCCGATTGGAGGCCAAGGACTTGGTGTTTCAGGCCAAGACCGAACTGGAAAAAGAGCAGAAGTCCCGGCTGGCGGAGACTGCGACCGTCGAACGGCGCATTGCCCAGCGTGAGGAGACCCTCGACAAAAAAATCGGCGCCCTCGAGAAGCGGGAAGGTGAAGCCCTGAAGCGCGAGCAGGAGCTGCTCCGGCGCGAAGAGGGGCTCGTACAAAAAGAGGCGCAGTGCATCCAGGCCGTCAAGGAGCATCGTGAGGCGTTGGAGCGGGTGGCGGGGCTGACGGCGGAAGAAGCGAAGCGGCAGCTCGTCCAGGAAATGGAGAGCCAGGCACGGTTGGAAGCCGCCGGGCTTGCCAAGCGCACTCTTGAGGAAGCGAAGGAGAACGCAGAACGGGAGGCGCGAGAGATCATCGCCCGATCGATTCAGCGTGTCACCCGTGACTACGTAAACGAGGCCACGATTTCCGTGGTCCCGATTCCGAATGATGCCATGAAAGGGCGTATTATCGGGCGCGAAGGCCGAAATATCCGTGCCATTGAGGCAGCGACCGGTATCGATCTCATCATCGATGAAACGCCGGAAGCGGTCATCATTTCCGGGTTCGACCCGTTGCGTCGGGAGATCGCGAAGGTCTCGCTTGAGCGGCTGATGCACGACGGCCGGATTCACCCGACGCGCATCGAGGAAATCGTCGAAAAGGTGAAGACGGAGATCGAGAAGCTGATGATCGAAGAGGCGGAAAAGGTCATCTTCGAGGTTGGGCTCTCGGATTTCCATCCGGAACTTGTCAAGGTGCTCGGGCGGCTGAAGTATCGGACCAGCTACGGCCAGAACAACCTCTACCATGCCCGCGAGGCCGCCTATATCTGCGGCATCATGGCTTCCGAGCTGGGGTTAGATGTGAAGCTGGCGAAGCGAGGTGCGTTGCTGCACGACATCGGCAAAGCCGTGAGCCATGAAGAGGAAGGCCCCCATGCCATGCTCGGGGCGGAGATCGCGAAGAAATACGGCGAACATCCCAAGGTCGTGAATGCGATCGCCGCGCACCACGAACAAGTCGAGCCAATATGCCCCGAGACCGTGCTGGTGGCGTCGGCCGAGGCGTTGTCGGCGGCGAGACCTGGAGCGCGGCGTGAGGCGCTGGAATCCTACGTGAAGCGGCTAGAAAAGCTGGAATCGCTGGCCACCGGACACAAGGGCGTGCAGAAGGCTTACGCCATCCAGGCCGGCCGCGAGATTCGCGTCATCGTGAAACAGGAAGATTTGACGGATCCGGAGTGTTTCCAGCTGTCGAGGGATTTGGCCAAGAAGATCGAGCAGGAATTGACCTATCCGGGCCAAATCAAAGTGACGGTGATCAGGGAAAGCCGGTTCGTGGATTACGCCAAGTGAGCAGGGGGACATGAAGGTACTAGCCATCGGCGACATCATGGGCGAACCGGGCCGGAGGGCCGTCGGTCGCCTCCTACCGAAACTGATCGCCCAGCACGACATCGAAGTTGTAATCGGCAACGGGGAAAACGTGGCGGGAGGGTTCGGCATCACGCCGGACCTCTGTGAGGAGCTGTTTGATTTGGGTGTGTCGGTCATTACGACAGGCAATCATGCCTGGGACAAGAAGGAACTACTGGATATGTTCCCTCGGGAATCCCGACTCCTTCGCCCGGCCAACTATCCAGACGGCGTGCCTGGAAGAGGCAGTTACATCATGACGACTCCCGGTGGGGAGTCAGTCGGCGTGCTGCAATTGATGGGACGTGCGTTTATGCCGACGATCGACTGTCCGTTCCAGGTTGCCAAGCGGGAGCTGGCTCGGTTGAAAACCCAGGTGGCGGCGGTCGTGGTCGACATGCATGCCGAGGCGACGTCGGAAAAGATGGCCATGGGGCACTATCTGGATGGGCAGGTGACGGCGGTCGTTGGAACCCATACCCATGTTCAGACTGCGGACGAACAGATTCTTCCCAAAGGGACCGCCTATATCACTGATATCGGGATGACCGGGCCGCTCCATTCCGTCATTGGGATCAAGAAAGAGCTCGCGATCGAAAAGTTCCTGACGGGGATGCCCCGTCGATTCGAGGTCGCGTCCGGTCCGACCGTCTTCTGTGCCGTTCTTGTGGATTTGGATGCAAAACTCGGCAAAGCGCTGTCCATTCAGCGCATCAGAGTGGTGGATTGACCTCTCAGCCCGCGTGGCGAACGGCCCGGTGAACCATGCCTGGGCCTGATGCGCTCCCTCGCCGGATCGTCTCCGTTTCGACACTCACTCGGGTCATCCGCCGTTCTCTGGAAGGGCAATTCCAAGACGTGTGGATTGAGGGAGAAGTGTCCAACCTTCGCGTCCCCGGATCCGGCCACACGTACTTTACCTTGAAGGACGAGCAGGCTCAGATCCGCGCAGTACTGTTCCGATCAGGCGCGGGCCGGCTGAGGTTTGCCTTGCAAGAAGGCTTGTCGGTCATCGTGCGTGGTCGCGTCACCGTGTATGAACCGCGCGGCGAGTACCAAGTGATCGTTGATTATGCCGAGCCGAAGGGGATCGGCGCGCTCCAGCTTGCGTTCGAGCAGCTCAAAGCGCGATTGGAGGGCGAAGGCCTTTTCGCAGAGGATCGGAAGCGCCCGCTTCCGGCCTTTCCTCGAACCGTCGGCGTCGTGACCTCCCTGACCGGCGCGGCCATCCGTGATATCCTCGCGGTGTTGCAACGACGGTTTCCCGTGGCCAACATCCTGATCGCACCGGTGGCGGTGCAGGGAGAGGGGGCCGCGGTTCAGATTGCCGATGCGATCTGCGCCTTGGGTTCCCAGCGGGACGTGGATGTGCTCATCGTCGGACGAGGCGGCGGGTCTTTGGAGGATCTCTGGTCTTTCAACGAAGAGATTGTGGTCCGCGCCATTGCGGAATCACCAGTACCGGTCGTGTCGGCAGTTGGGCATGAAATCGATGTGACGCTGTCGGACTTTGCCGCAGACTATCGCGCGCCGACTCCCTCAGCGGCGGCCGAAGCGGTGGTGCCGGTGTTGGAGGAAGTGGTCGATCGTCTGGCCTCGGCCGAAAGCCGCTTGCGGCGAGGGATGCAGGTGTCCTTCCTGCAGCCGCGTCACATGCTTGAGCGGTACGTGAATCTGTTGGCGGACACGCGATACCTGGTCCATCGTCAGACCCAACGGCTCGACGAGGCGGAGGCAGCCTTGGTACGATGGATGAGCCAGCGTGTGACACAACTTCATCGCCGTGCCATGGAAGTGGATCATCAGGTGCGGGTCTCGAGCCCACAGCAGGCGATCAGGCAATCAATGGGCTTGGTGCCGCAATTGCTCCAGCGGCTGGACCATGCGATCGGGAAGGGGCTGCTGCGACGGCAGCAGGTGCTGCGTACCAGACTGGCTTCGCTCGATGCGCTGAGCCCACTGGCCATCTTGCAGCGCGGATATTGTTTGCTGCAGACCCTACCGGACGGGCGGATCGTCAAGCGTGCATCGGACGTTCGATTCGGCGACAAAGTGAGGGCGAGGTTGGCGACCGGTCAGTTGGTGTGTTCGGTCGAGGATGTGCAGCCCCACGCGTCAACTTGACCTCCGTGGTGTGACGGGCCAATAATGCCCGCTTTGTTCCCCTGGCGTAGGAGCGGAAGTGGCAGCGATCAAGTTCGAACAAGCGATGGCTCGGCTGGAGACGATCGTCGGCGAGCTCGAGAAGGGTGATTTGCCGCTCGACGAATCACTCAAAATCTTCGAAGAAGGCATTCGACTGTCGAAAACCTGTTTGAAGATGTTGGAGGACGCCGAGCGGAAGGTCGAGATTCTCGTGCAGGAAAAGGACGGCCGGCGGCGGCTACAGGCCTTTTCCCTGGAGGATGACGACGCCGGTGCCCCCTCCGCCAAAGCCTAAGAACCAGCCGATTCGCAGTGGTTCTGTCCAATCGATCCCTTCACAACCTAGCTTGAGGTCACTATGACGTCGCGGTTGCGCGCGGAGCGCGAACGACTCGATCGTGTTCTTGTGACGAGGGGGTTCGTCTCCAGCCGCGAAGAAGCGGCCAGGGTGATTCTCGCGGGAGCGGTGCGGGTCGCCGGGGCGATCGCGGACAAGCCGGCACGGTTAGTCGGGCCTGAGGATGAGGTCACGGTCATCGGGCCCCGGTCTCCTTATGTCGGACGCGGAGGAGAGAAACTCGCCGCGGCGCTGCAGCACTTCGGAATATTTCCGAACGGGTTTGTCTGTTTCGACGTAGGCTGTTCGACAGGCGGGTTTACGGACTGCCTGCTTCAACGAGGCGCTGGGCGTGTCTATGCCGTGGATGTCGGTTATGGCCAATTCGATTGGCGATTGCGGCAGGATCCACGGGTTGTGCTATGGGAACGCACTAACGTCCGGTATCTGGACCGTGATTGCCTCACCGAGCCGATCGACCTCATCGTGATTGACGTGTCCTTTATCTCCCTCACGATGGTCCTGCCTCCTGTTGTACCTTTCCTCTCCCCACAGGGCGGAATCGTCGCACTTATCAAGCCGCAGTTCGAAGTGGGGAAAGGCCAGGTCGGGCGGGGCGGCATCGTGCGGGATGATGCGTTGCGTGAGGGGGCCGTGGAAAAGGTGGTGGCCTGCGCCACTGGACTTGGGTTGGCGCTCGCCGATCGCTTTGATTCTCCTGTCGAAGGGCGTAAGGGGAACCGAGAGATTCTGGCCTGGTTCCGTCGCGAGACACGGGTATCGGCTGACGTGGAACGGGACCGTTGAACAAGAAGATCATGGTTCCGCTTCGCTTGGACAACGCGAATTGACTTTGCCGCCGTGCGGAGAAGGTGTACTCTGCGATCGATCATTCCAGACAGAGGACATTCGTTCACGAACGCAATCAACCGGACTGGCTGAGCAGCGAGGAGAGGCATGAAAGTTTTGGTGACGGGAGGCGCAGGCTTCATCGGTTCGCATGTGGTGGATCGGTTGCTGCAGGAAGGTCATGATGTGGTCGTCGTCGACAACCTGGTCACCGGGAAGCGAAGCAACGTCCCGAAGGCGGCACAGTTTTACAAGATCGATATCGAGAACCCAAAGCTGGAACGAGTGTTTCGCAATGAACGGCCGTCGATCGTCATGCACCTGGCGGCTCAGATGAATGTGCGGCGTTCGGTGGACGATCCCATGTTCGACGCGCAGGTCAATGTCTTGGGCACTTTGAACGTACTGGAACAGGCGTCGCGCCACGGGGCTCGAAAGGTGATTTTTTCATCGTCGGGTGGTGCCATTTATGGAGAGCAGCAGACGTTCCCGGCTGCTGAAGTGCATGTCACGCAGCCCTTGTCCCCCTATGGCATTAGCAAGCTGTGCGGCGAACACTACTTGTCCTATTACAGTCGTCTGAGCGGTATTCAGGCGGTCAGCCTGAGATATGCGAACGTCTACGGCCCGCGGCAAGACCCCGAGGGAGAGGCCGGGGTAGTCTCCATTTTCATCCAAAAGATGTTGCATCGGGAGCAGGCCGTGGTCAACGGAAATGGGCGGCAAACCCGAGACTTTGTCTTTGTCGAGGATGTCGTCGAGGCGAATCTTATGGCCTTGGGGCCTGAGGTGCAGGGGATCTACAATGTCGGCACCGGGGTGGAGACGTCGGTTAACGACCTGTTTCATCTGTTGGTCGAGTTGACGAAGAGTGAATTGAAGGAAGTGCACGGCCCGGCGAAGAAAGGCGAGCAAGCGCGTAGCGTCCTCGATTCAACGAAGATCCGGACCGAAATGGGCTGGGAGCCCAAGTTTGATTTACGGGAAGGGCTCAGGGAAACGGTCGAGTTTTTCCGTGAACAAATCGGCTGATTGGTGCTTCAGTAGCGAGGCACCGTCGGGTCCACTTGAATGGACCATGCATCGATTCCGCCGATCAGGTTCTTCACATTCGGGAAGCCCTGCTGAAGCAAAAAGGCCGTTGCATCCGCGCTCCTCATCCCGTGATGGCAATAAGCGATAATCTCGGCATTGCGGTCGATTTTATCAAGGGCCTGCGGCAAGGTTGCGAGCGGGACAAGGACAGACCCCTCCAACTTCGCTAGGGCATATTCCCACGGTTCGCGGACATCGACTAGGACCGGTTTTTCGCCTTTATCAAGCTTGGCTTTGAGATCTTTGACTGTAATCGTGAACGCCATCTCCGCACCTCCGTCGGTAAGTTGGGATCATAAGGGAGCCCGAAAAGGAGAGTCAACTCCGTTGGGCTCCGTCCGGGAGCGAGAAAGTATCCGGGAGCCCATTTGAGGTCTGGTTACTGAGTGCCTCGTTGCCGGACGAAGGGACCAATTTTTGTCGGCAGCGTACTGTTCCTGTCCTTCTGGGGTGGTCATTTGAGAGGTGGTGCGGAAAATGGATTCTGCATCCTTAAATAACAATGAGTTGGAGAGCGTTGTGCATGGCGGTCGGCATGGATTTTGCTCTAGATGAAGGGGCTAGTCGTGCAGCAGGACATAACCGAGATCGTGGTTCTAGTGACGGCATCCTCTCTAGTAGAAGCTGAGCGGCTGGGGCAGAAGGTCATTGAGCGGAAACTGGCGGCTTGTCTCAATATCGTCAGGGATATTCGCTCCCTGTTCCGCTGGGAGGGACAAGTCAACGTAGAAGCCGAGTGCCTGTTGATCTTTAAGAGCACCAAGAAGTGTTACCAGGAGCTTGAGCAGACAATTAGGGAGCACCATAGTTATTCCGTTCCGGAAGTCATCGCGTTGCCAATTATTGCCGGATCCGCATCCTATCTGCAGTGGATCAGGGATGAAACGCAGAAGTAATTGAATAGAATGAAAAAACTATTATTTGAAACAAAAGGTTGACCAAGCGGGACGAGATCAGTACACTGCGCAAAGTAGATTGACGCTCACACTCTATAGACTCCGTTAATGAGGTATGTGCTATGAGCCAGCAAGCGACCGAAACCAGTGATGCCTACACTGTGGTGGTGTTCAGGGGCTCCTCCTCGAAACCGCTTCGGTTCAGCTTCCCGCGGAAATTCGTTCGTAAGCTGTTGATTCTGGCTGCTATTCTTATCGTTGCCGATCTCTTGGTGATTTCACATTACGTCATTCGGACCGGCGAAGTATGGCAATTGTCGGCCTTCCGAGCTGAGGCCATGAGTGCCCGCGAACAGACTGCGGCATTCTCGAGTGCAATCGACGACCTGAAGAAGCGCCTGGCGGCAATGGGTGAAGTCAACCAGCGGCTGCGCGTCATGCTCGGGATCGATGCTACGAAGCAGACGGGTGATCTGGCCAACGGTCGGGGTGGTGAAGAGTTGCCTCTCCCTGACAGCAGGGGGGGAGCAACAAACGCCGTAAACCCATCTTCTCTAAGTGACCCTCGCCAGCAAATCTCGGAGTTCAAAGATTCCAATGGGTTGGATGCCAATGTGACCGCTGAAGACGCCGAGGTGATTGCCCAGCTAGTCCGTGACAGCATCAGCGCCCTCGCAAAGGAAGCGTCCCAGGAAGAGCGTGTACTCCAAGAATTGACGGAAGTAGCTGAGCAGAGGTCGGCTCAGTGGGCCTCGACCCCTTCGATTTGGCCGGTTCGCGGATGGGTGACCTCTGGGTTTGGTCCCCGGGTATCCCCGTTCACCGAGAAGCCGGCCTGGCATGATGGTCTCGATATTGGCGCGGCCGCCAATGCGCCGGTTCAATCACCGGCGCTTGGCCGTGTGATCTCGGTCAGCTTCGATTCGAAGATGGGCAACATGGTTAAGTTGGACCATGGGTATGGTATCGAAACCGTCTATGGCCATCTGGCCAAGGCCCTGGTGAAGGAAGGCCAGCGGGTGAAGCGCGGCGAAGTCGTGGCCTTGGTCGGTAGCACAGGCCTCTCAACTGGCCCGCACCTCCACTATATGGTCAAGAAGAACGGTCAGGCACTGGATCCGACCAAGTTCATTCTAGACTAAGCGCAGTTTGCTTTTCCCAGCCTTGGACGGTTCTCGGGTTCCCTTCGTCCGCCGCATCCCCCAACCATTTTCTCCCGTACGACACACAACCCTCTCCCTAAACTTGCTCCTGACTAGGGATGTGCCGGGGCTTAGTTGATTCAGTTCGTCCTACCGGCTTTGCTATACTTCCCCTTCTTTCCTTGACCACTCTGAGACGAGGACCTTTGTATGACGGATCTGGAGATTGCGCGCTCGATTACACCCAAGCATATTTTCGAGGTCGGGCAGGCCTTGGGGCTAGCGTCCGATGACCTCATGCCATTCGGTCGGTACAAGGCCAAATTATCGCTTCGATTGACCGAGTCACTTCAAGCTCGGCCGAGGGGCCGGTACGTCTTGGTCACCGCCATCAATCCCACTCCACTCGGGGAAGGAAAAACCACCACGTCGATCGGGCTCGGTATGGGCCTGTGCCGACTGGGCCATCGGGCTGCCGTGACGCTTCGCCAGCCTTCGCTTGGCCCGGTGTTCGGCATCAAGGGGGGAGGAACGGGTGGCGGTCGAGCGCAGGTCTATCCGATGGAGGACATCAATTTACACTTTACCGGCGACGCCCATGCTGTCTCTGCGGCGCACAATCTGCTGTCCGCCTTCGTCGACAATCACCTGTTTCACGGCAATAGCCTCCACCTTGATCCCCAGAGCGTTCGCTGGCCTAGAACACTTGGCGTGAGCGACCGTGCGCTCCGAGAAGTTGTTTTGGGGGATGGAACCGGAGGTCGACCTGGGCGATTTGTGATTACCGAAGCGTCCGAGATCATGGCTATACTCGCGCTGGCCACCGACTATGCCGATCTCAAAGGGCGACTGGGCAATATTCTCATCGGTCTCACGAGGGACGGTAGGGTGCTTCGTGCCAGTGACTTCAACTGCGTCGGCTCAATGGCTGTCTTGCTCAAGGAGGCTCTCCTGCCGAATTTGGTGCAGACCCTCGAGGGGACGCCGGCCTTCGTGCATACTGGGCCGTTTGGGAACATCGCCCACGGGAACTGTTCCATCGTGTCGGATCTGTTGGCGGTTCGCTGTGCCGACTACGTGATAACGGAGGCGGGATTTGGGAGTGACCTGGGGGCGGAGAAGTTCTTTAACATCAAATGCCGTGCGTCGGGGCTGTATCCTGATGCGGCGGTGGTGGTGGCAACATTACGGGCATTGAAACTCCATGGAGGAGGCGGCACCATTAAGGTGGGGGCGCCGCTTCCGGCCGGCCTAACCGGCCCCAACCAGTCGGCGCTCGAAAAGGGATTTGGGAACCTTGAACAGCACATCGCCAATGTGCGCGTCCACGGTGTGCCGGTTGTCGTGGCGGTGAATGCCTTCAAGGACGATCCGGTCGAGGAGCTTCAATGGGTGCGGGAGCGCGCCAAGGCAGTCGGGGCAGTTGATGCGGCCGTCTCGACGCATTGGGCGGACGGCGGTCAAGGTTCAGAAGAGCTGGCGCAAGCGGTGGTGAAGGCGGCGTCCGAGGGGGCGGTATTTCGTCATCTGTATGATGTGGCATGGCCCATCAGGAAGAAGATCGGGGCCATCGCGACGACAATCTACGGGGCCTCCGGAGTCTCCTTCAGCAAGCAAGCAGAATCAGATATGGAACTGGCGGAGAACCTCGGCTGCGCCGACCTTCCCATTTGCATGGCCAAGACTCCCTTGTCACTATCACACGATCCGAGTCTGAAGGGGCGGCCGTCCGGATTCATCGTGCCGATCCACGAGGTCCGTATCCTGAGCGGGGCGGGGTTTCTCACCGCCATCTGTTCGGGGATTCAGTTGATGCCGGGGTTGCCGACCAAACCGGCCGGAGAGCGCATCGATTTCGATACCGTCTCGGGAACGATTGTTGGGCTCTCGTAACTGATTCAGTGCTGCTTGAGATAGCGGAAGAACTCGGAATCAGGGCTGACCAAGATGGTCGTCTTGTCTTTGAAGGTTTTACGGTAGGCGTCCATGGTTCTCGTGAATTCGAAGAAGTGGGGATCCTGCCGGTAGGATTCTGCGTAGATGCGAAACGCCTTGGCATCGCCGCCTCCCCGCAGTTCTTCTGATTCCCGATAAGCCTCGGCCAGGATAATTTCCCTGTCTTTCTCCGCGTCGGACTTGATCTTTTGCGATTCTTCCGCGCCTTCGGCCCTGTACTGCTTGGCCTGACGTTCCCGCTCTGCCTGCATCCGAGCAAAGACGGCCTTCTCGTTCTGTTCCGGCAAGTCTGCCCGCTTGATGCGCACGTCCTGAATTTCAATTCCATAGGCCGACGCCTTTTCATTAGAGCGCTGGGTCACCACCGTCATCAGCTCGGCCCGCGCAGTGGAGACGATTTCCGCCAGGTCATGACGTCCCAGCTCGACACGCAACTCCGAATAAATGATGTCGTGCAACCGCTGCAGCGCCCCGCGTTGGCTTTGAAAGGCCTGATACACCTTAAGTGGATCGGTGATCCGCCATTTCGCAAAGTTGTCGAGTAGGAGAGTCTTCTTGTCCTGCGTGATCACGTCTTGGGGTTCGGAATCGTAGTCGAGCAGTCGCTTGTCGAAGTAGGTCACCTCTTCGATGAATGGGACCTTCAGGTAGAGGCCGGCCTCAGTGACGTTTCGGACCGGTTTGCCCAATTGGACCACGATGGCGTTCTGCGTCACATCGACGATGTAGAACGGGGAGGCCCCCAGAACGAACAGCCCGATCAGGATACCGATGAATGCGAGGATGAAGCCCTGTCTGCTCATTGAGCCCGTTCGTGTGCGCCCGTGGACGATGCGGGCGCCGGTTTGACGAATCGATCGAGAGGCAGGTAGGGCAAGGCGCGATCGCCGCCCTTTCCATCGAGGACGAACTTGTCGATGTTCGGCAGGATTTCCTCGAGCGTCTCGATGTAGATCCGCTTGCTGATGATGTCCTTCGCCTGGTTGTACTCTTTCAGCGTCGCGAGGAAGCGGTTGGCTTCGCCCTGCGCTCGGTTCAGCCGCGCCTGCGCGTAACCTTTCGCCTGGTTCACGAGTTGCGCGGCTTCGCCTTTTGCCCGCGGAATGATGTCGTTGCGATAGCCCTGCGCCTGATTGATGAGCTTTTCACGATCTTCCTTGGCGTTGGTGACGTCCTTGAACGCGGCAGCAACGGCTTCGGGCGGATGCACGTCCTGTAACTGCACGGCCGCCACCTGCACTCCAGTCTTGTATTGATCCAGGATACGCTGAAGCTGTTCCTGGGTGTCCTGTTGGATCTGCGCCTTCCCCGTCGTCAACGCTTCGTCGATCTTGCTCTTGCCGATGACTTCGCGCATGGAGGCTTCCGCGGCCTTGCCGATGGTGTCGTGGATGTCGGCGACGTTGAAGAGGTATTCGCGCGAGCTCTTGATCTTGTATTGCACGATGAATTCGATGGCGAGAATGTTCATGTCCCCGGTCAGCATCAAGGCTTCCTGCGGCACCATCTGTTGCCGGCTTTGCCGGTCCGTGCGGAACCCGATCTCGACACGGTGAAGTTTCGCGACTTTCGGTTGCAGGACGCTCTCGACGACGGGGATCTTGAGGTGAGGGCCGGGACCGACGATGCGTACCGGCACCCCAAAGCGCTTCACGACGCCTTCTTCGTCGGGCCCGACGATGAAGGCGCTTTGCCAGATCAGGAAGATGATGAAGGCGACGAGGAGAAGATTACGAAGGCCGCCGGAGGGCATGAGGTCGCGAATTTGACCCTGCGCCTGCTTCAAGGCGTCATCGAACTTGTCGCCCTTCTTGCTCCAAGGATCCTTGGGATCCCAGACCATGCGGAAGCTCGATTCGGCTAAGGACAGAAAAACGTACTGCACACCTTAACAAAGTGGGTCGTGATGAGCAATAAGGAAGATCAACGATCGCGCTGCAGATCCGTGATGACCACGGCGTCCTTGTGAAGAGCGGGATCGTCAAGCGTTGCGTCTTGTTTTTCTGTACCCGCAATTCCGCACGGGGCCAGATGGCCGAAGGGTGGTTGCGACATCTGGCGGGGGATCGCTACGAATCGTTCAGTGCCGGCACCCATCCGGTCGGGCTCAATCCCGGAGCCGTCGAAGCCATGAATGAAATCGGGGTTGATATTGCCGGGCATCGGTCGAAGCCGGTCACCGAGCTTCTCCAACGGGCGTTCGATATCGTCATTACCGTATGTGGCCGAGCCAAGGAGTCCTGTCCGGTGTGGCCCGAGGCAGCGCGCATCATGCATTGGAGTTTTGAGGATCCGGCTGCAGTCGGCGAGGCTGATGCACGGAGGGACGTCTTTCGGCGGGTACGGCACGAGATCGGGGCGGCGGTTCGGGGCTTCATCACGTCCGTCGAGGAGGAAGAATCGTGATCATAGGCCCGGTTGCTCCAGTAGCCCCCTCTACGTGACTGCGCCGCCGCATGAGGAGCCAGAGCCTGCTGTGCAGCCATAGCAATGGTTACGCGTGACGATGCGACGGTTTTGTAACGTAGCCGGATCGAAGTCCCGGATGTGCGCCGGGACTTCGAAATTCACCGGAAGCTCCAGCATTTGGTTGAAATCGCAATCGTAGAGCCTCCCGTCCCATCCCACCGAGAGTGTATAGCGGCACATGACTCCGGCGGCCGCCACCGGGTTGAAGGCGGCGGCCAGGCGCTCCATATAGCCTTCGAAATTGCCGCTCTCGACCAAAAATTCGAGAAATCGACTGATCGGCATATTGGTGATCGTATACAGGCGGTTGAACAGGATGCCGTGCTTGGCAAGCAGCTCCTTTCGGAATTGCGCCTCGATGGCCTCCTGTTTGGGCGGCAGGAAGGCGCCCACGGGATTGTGCACGAGATTCAACGGTAATCCGCTGCCTTCGCGTCCGTACCCCAGGCGGTTGAGGAGTTGCAGCGCCTGGATCGATCTGTTGAAAATGCCGTCGCCCCGTTGCGCGTCGGTTTGGGCTGCACGATAGTAGGGCAGGGATGCAACGACCTCCACCCGGTGGGTGGCAAGAAAATCCGCCAGATCTGCTTGCGAGGGCAGTAGCAGCACTGAGAGGTTGCAGCGGTCCATCACATGCCGGTTCAGGGCACGGGCCTCTTCGACCAACCAGCGGAAGTTCTGATTCAGTTCGGGTGCTCCGCCGGTGATATCGACGGTCGGAATATCGGTCCGCGCCAGGGCGGCGATGCACTGCTCGGCGGTCTCCCGGGACATACGTTCCGTTCGGTCCGGTCCGGCGTCGACATGACAGTGGCGACAGGTCTGGTTGCAGAGCTTCCCGACATTGATCTGCAGGACCGAAATGCCGGTCGCATGCAGCGGAAACAGGCCGTTGCGCTGGAGTTGTTCATCGAAGGACGGGCAATTGCGGGTTTCATCCAATTGCTTCAGTTGTTCCGCAGAAGCGGCCAACGGATTGCCTCGTCCCAGGAGCGTCTGTGCCATAATCGTTCAGTCGGGGGCGATGGGTGTGTCGATGGACTCGGTCGCGTTATTTCCCGCGCTGCAGCTTCAATAATGTCGAGGCCGGGAAGCACACCTCGCAGCAGCCGAAATTCAAGGCCTGCCCCTGACGGTCGTCCAGCGTTCGCTTCATGCCCGGTGTGATGCGATAGCAGACCCGTTGCCCCTCGCGGATTCCCTCGACCAACCCGGCATGACGAAGAATGCGCAGGTGGTGCGAGACGTGGGGCTGGGCGCAGCGAAGCTTCAGCATGAGCTCCGTCACGCACTGATCGTCGATCAGCAGATATTTCAAAATCTGCAGGCGGGTTTCGTCCCCGATGGCTTTCAGGACGGCCGCGCATTGGCCGGAGGTCATGACGGTTCCGGTTGCCTTCGATTTCACGGGCAACAGGCTCCTCCCGGAGTGCAGCTGACGGCTTCGCCGCTCACAGCTTGTCCGGCTCGGTTGATGATCGCAAAGTGGGGGGCGTAGCGCGCGTCTCTCAAGACCGCGACGGTCTTCGAGCAAATCTCCAGCGGTTCCCCTCGACGGTACAGATGCTGGTCGTCGTCGGCGACTTCAAGAAATGGGCCCGCAAGCAGGGCGAAGTCGCCGCGCCACACACATGGCTCTTGTTCCGGCAACACGGCTGACCAGCGGCGGTCGTGCTGATCGAGCCGCAATGGTTCGGCCGACAGCACAAAGTGAGGTGTGAGGGGCGCCTGCGCAAGTAGTACGGCGGTGCTGGGATCGATCTGCTGCGAAACGCCTCGGCGGTAGCTCATGCCTCGTTCGTCCGTGACGCGGCTGAAGGGGCCGCAGAGCGTGGCAAATCGTATCGAGGTGTCGGCGACGGCTAGAGGCAGCTTGTAGCCCGTTAAGGTCACGGAAAAGAAATGGATGCCGTCGATGACTTGCCATGGAGAGGACTTGATCAGGTGGATGGCCTGAAATCCGGCCTCCGCCATTCCGCCCATATAATCGGCAAGCGTCAAGGCGCCGGACAGGCAGTCTCCCCACTTGCCTGAATCGTGCACGAGGTACTGCGGGACGGTGTGATCCGAGACGATGTCCGAGATCGTGAACCGGCCGCCCGGCTTGGCGACGCGGAACATTTCCGTAAACACCTTCCGCTTGTCGGGCGCCAAGTTGATCACACAATTCGAAATGATGAGGTCGATCGTGCCGTCCTCGACCGGCATCGCGTCCGCCATGCCCTTGCGGAACTCGACATTCGAGGCGGTATAGCCGAGGTTCGAGGCCACAATCGGCGCGTTGCGGCGGGCGATCTCGAGCATGGTATTCGTCATGTCGACACCGATGACGTGGCCGGTCTGGCCGACGAGGCGTGAAGCCTCGAAACAGTCGATCCCCCCACCGGAGCCGATATCGAGCACCGTTTCTCCCGCGCGAACCGTCTGCAATCCGGCCGGAGTGCCGCAGCCGTAGGAAATCTTGAGCACTTCCTCGGGGATAAAAGTCTTGAGGTGGCTCATGTCGTAGCTCGTGGGGCAGCACATCTGTTCGCCTGCGGAGGCTGCGCGGGCGTACCGCTCGCTGACTTTTTGGGTGATTTCGTCGGTGGGCATGGGTCCTCGCGGATCAACACATCGGATTCTGTCCATGTATCAGGAGAAAGGGAAGCGCGTCAACCGGCAGCGAGCCCGCGCTCCGGTGGCAGTGCAATGGGGGGTGGGGGAGGGACTCGAGGAAGGGACGGGGCAGGACGAGTATTGCGGTCGTCCTGCCCCGCCGGATGACGTAGCCGCTACCGCATCGAGGCCATCGGTTTCTCGACGATATCGCCCTTCATCGGGCCCAGCGCACCCAGCAACTCGTTCGTTTCCCGTTCCGGAACCTTGAACTTGTTGAGCGTGGCGACGAGGTCGCCGACCAGCGCATCGAAGTCACCGCTGCTGATGCCCATTCCGGCGTGGGTGCTCTTCATGTCGCGTCCCGTGTAGGTGCAGGGACCGCCTGAGGCTTGGCAAATTTGATCCACCAACATGCTCTTCAGGCGGGGAATGTTGGCATTGGCGAACTTGCCGTTGATGCGCGTGTCCGCGGCCACACGGGCCACGAAGTCGTCCACTACGGCGGTGATGGCGGGCTTACCGCCCAGCCGCTCATAGAGCGGTTTCTCCGCTGCCATCGGAGCGTTGCCGACCGAACCGGTCGATCCCGGCGTGCTGCAGGCTGCCAACATCAACGCGAACCCGGCGGCGAGGGTGAAGGAAACGAAACGTCTGTCCATGATGACTCCTCCTGGTTGTAGATCGGTGGGTGATGGCCGGGGCCGATTTCGAATCCGGCCTTCTGAGTGAGTCTACGCAATCGACGTGGGAACGGATGTCAGGCGGGTGATAAAAAAGTGTCGTTGCGGGAAAAGAGATGGGGTGATAGAGTTTGCCGCGTTTTTTCGGCGATCTGATGAATCCAATGGCATCGCTTCTCTCGTAGGACGACGGGGGAGGTCTATGCTCGACACCTTGGCTATGGCCATCACGCCGGCAGCGACACACGAACACCAGTGGGGCACGTTGATCGCCCGGATCGCATCCGGCGACCAATCTGCCTTGGCCGAGCTCTATGATGCCAGCAGCGCGCAGGTGTTCGGGTTGGCACTGAGAGTTCTAGCCGAACGGACGGCGGCCGAGGATGTGACGCTCGAGGTCTACACGCAGGTCTGGCGTCAAGCCGCCAGCTACGATCCCGCCAGGGGCACGCCGGGCAGTTGGCTTATGACCGTGGCGCGGACGAGGGCGATCGACCGATTTCGCGCTGGCTACTTAGAGCGCGGCGCGCAGGCGCCGTTGGATACGGCTGGCGACCTTCCCGGGACGGGGGAGACGCCGGAACAATATGCGGCTGGCATCGAACGTCAGCGGCTCGTGCAGGAGGCACTGGCCTCCTTGTCGGGGGAGCAGCGCGAAGCGCTCTCGTTGGCGTATTATTGGGGGTTGAGTCAGAGTGAGATTGCCGACCGGCTACACATTCCGCTCGGAACGGTGAAGACGCGCGTGCGACTGGGGATGATGAAACTCCGTGAAGTCCTGGCGCCTCATGAGGAGGGATTGCGGCCATGACCGATCCGCGAGACCGGCAGGACCTTATCGAATCGGCGGCCCTCTATGCGGCGGGCGCGATGGGCGACGAGGACCGTCGGCGTTTTGAGCAGCTGGTCGAGCAAGCGTCGGCTGCGGACCGTCAGGAGGCGGCTTCGTTCCAGAGTGTCGCTCAAGAGTTGGCCTTCGCAGGGCCGATGGCGGCGCCCCCCGCTTCGCTCAAGGAGCGGCTGATGGCTCGTATCGCCCTCGAACCGCAGGAGCGGCCGGGCGTGAGCGATTTCATAGTTGTCCATTCCGAAGGGCTGAGCTGGCAGGAAGTGGGTGGAGGCGCCTCGATGAAACTCCTGTTCAACGACACTGCCGGTGCCAGGATGACCATGCTGATACGGCTGGCCCCGGGCGGCACGATTGCCGCCCATCGTCATGCGCAAGTGGAAGAGTTCTACGTGTTGGAAGGAAGCTGCATTGCCGCCGGACAACCACTCAAGGCCGGCGACTACCATCGGGCCGAGGCGTCGAGCACGCACCCCGTCACGTACAGCGAACAGGGATGCCTGGCGCTGGTCATCACCTCCTCGCGGAATGAGCCGGTGCGATAGGGCGCCGCCCGCCTCGTTCCCCTCATCGCCGTCGCCATCGACGCCACACGAGAAAATAGATCGCGGTATTCAGCAATAGAACGGCCGTTCCGAAAAGGAATTGCAGGCTTCTGGTGAGTTGCGCGGGATACAGAATCGGCAGCAGATAGGTCGCCACGAAATCACCCTCGTAGTATCCCCCATGGGCCTTTCCCCGGAGCCACTGCTCCAGCGGAGTCAGCGGGCAGATCCATCCTGTGAATTCCACGAGCGCGCCCCAAGCGGCGGCGGGTAGGTGCCACCAGGCAAGATGGGGCCATCGGAGAGCGAGAAGCCCTCCACCCACGACAAACAGCACGAATCCGAGATGGATCAGGACGGTCAGGTCGGCGAGGAATCGATAGCCCATGACGGATCAGAACAGCGAGGGGGTCTCGTCCGGCGGGTAGGTCACGTAGCCGGCGGCGACCCGGGCAAAGGGTGTCAACTGATGAAGATCGGCTCGCATGTACGTGAGGATATGGCGGACCACGTGCCCTCGAGCGACGAGCGCGTCTGCGATAAGGGTTCGGTGACAACGCCAAGGAAGGGCTTCTGCGCACATCATGGCCGTGGACTGGGTCCGGCTTTTGCTGAGGAGTTCTTCGAAGGCTTGCTCAAACTCCGGCGTATCCATGTAGTCGGCGTATCCGCGAAAGCTGGCGTTCCTCCATCCGCCGTTGAGAGAGTCGGGACGCGCCGATCGTCGCCCGCCCAATAAGGGCATGGGGATATAGCGGATCTCGGATCGCGCAAGCTCTTCCGCCAGCGGCTCGACATTGAAGTGCGGGTATCGGCGTGACCCGGGGTGACGACGTACGTCAACGAGACAGGCGATGTCGTGGTTTCTCAAGAGCGCGATGAACTCAGCGAGCGATCGTGTCGAATGGCCGATGGTCCAGAGGGTGGATTGTGAAACGGACTCCGGGGAGGTCATAGCCGTCCGTGGGGCATCTCTCTGCGGATTCATGAGGCTCTCCCCGGTCTGCGCCCACAAGCTGTGTCACCTGCAATCCCTCGCCCTGGCGGCCCAAGCCGTCAGAGCTTCCGCATCCTCCAACACGTCCACCGGCACTTCGTAATAGCTTGTGAGTGTTTGCTTCGGCGTCGGGCGAAACGGACCCATGCCGCGGTCGCGGTACTGCGTACGCGTGTCCTCATCCGTTTTGAAGTACAGGCGGCCGCGGTGAATGATGCCGAAGAATGTGCCCAGGCAATACAACCCGTGCCCTCCGAACATCGTACGGCAGGTGAGGCCCTGCAGGTCCCGGAGCTGATCCAGGACGAAGTCTTTAAACCCTTCGCTGCCCATTGCACAGGGTCCCAGGCGCAGCGTGCGAGGTGTTACTTCAACGCCTGTAGCGACTCGCGAAGTTCTCGCAGTTCCGCGCTCATCAGCTCGAGATGCTGGCTGCGCTGAGGCTGGTCATCCTTGAACTCCCAGACCCGCTTGTAAATGACCTTCAGTTCTTTGTAGTGCGTCACGGCGAGGGCGTAGGCAGGCGTTTCGCGCTTGGCCTTCTCGACGCAGCACAGCGAATTATCGAAAGCGTGGAACTGATTATGCAGGTCTTCCCAAGCTTGGTTTTTCCCTTTGCCCGGCTGTGCGGCCTTGGCACTGGCTTCCATCATCGCCGTGAGGTTGACGAGAGTCTCCACGCTGTCGGCGCCTTTGGCCTTTTCCGCAAATTCCTTGGCATGGGGATAAAAGAGGTAGCTGCAGGCGCTGGTGGTCAATAGGGCGAGCCCGAGTGCCGTGGCCAAAAGAGTGTGTCGCATCGTAGACTCCTTCGTGACCGGTTCAGGGTTGGTGGTGCCGGATCGTTACAAGGGTTTCCGCCCGCCGACGAGTCGCACGGCGATCGGGAGGACGATGTGCGGTCCCCGGCGATACGCGGCGGCGGCCTTGAGGATTCCCCGCTCAGCCTCCGCCCGTTGCTCCGCCGTCAACGTCTTAAACAGGTTCTGCAGCGGGGCGGCGATGTCCATCAGGCTGCCGAGGTATTCCTCGGCGGACGCATAGACCGTGTCGGCTTCGAATTCTTCATCCGTGGTCGGCGCCAAGCCCGCTTGGGTCAGCATGCTCCGCAAATCGCCGGGCTTTGCCAGGCGGAAGATCCCCGGCGCCTGGGGATCGGGCGGAGGCAGCGTGACCAAGGTTTTCAGGATGTCCATCGGAATCCGGATGGACGGGTTCTTGTCGGGTGAAGCCCACACCGCCGCCGCCAGGTACCCTCCCGGCGCCAGCACTCGCGCGATTTCCTTCGCGGCGTTGGGAATGTCCGGCAGGAACATCAGGCAGAAGCGGCTGATGACCGCGTCGAAGGCGCCGTCCTCGAACGGCAACGTCGACACGTCGCCGGTGCGGAAGTTCACGTGACGCAGTCCGAGTTCGGAGGCCTTGCGAGCGGCAACCGCCAGCATGGAGTCCGCGAGATCGAGCCCCAAGACCGACCCCGTGGAGCCGACCACTTGGCCCGCCAGCAAGGCCGGGTATCCGGTTCCCGACCCCAGGTCGAGCACCCGCATACCGGGCCGCAGGCGCGCATCCGCCACCAGGCGATGGTTGATCACGGTCAGGTTCTGTTGGAACATGGGGTCCCACTTGTCCCAACCGGGCGCGACTCGGTTCCAATCCTGCCGTTGCGCGGCGATGACCTCTTCAGCGGTCTGCGGCATGGTTATTTCACCCGTTCGAAATTGAAGACTTTGGGGATGTCCTTTCCCGCTTTGCTTAAGACCCACGTCTGCGTGAAGTGATCGTGATCTTTCATTTCAAAGGTCATCTGATGCATATGGGCGTCGCTGGGATTTTTCAGATTCGTTGCATCGACAAAGACGAAAACCACGCTCTTTTCTCCCTCCTTCGGGCTGCTCGCGCGCATGCGGGGCTGGTTGTTCAGCGAGCAATAGTGGGTGAGCATGAGCTGGTCACCGTCGGTGTAGTACATCGTCGTCATCGGCGGACTATCCGGCGTCGTCAATGTTTCCGTAAGGCTGGTCCCTCCTGATGTAAGTTGGTACACCACCCGGTAGGCTTTGCCGTCGGCATCGGCGCCTTTCCATTCTCCGACCAAGGGTTTGAGCGGGGTGAGGGCGGCGTCTGGAACATCGGCGGCGAGAGAAAGTGACGGGAGGAACAGAAAGACCGGCAGGAAACCCCATAGGAATCCGGATCGCATGATCGATAACCCCCCAGGAAGACTGCGGATGGAATGATGCAGTCAAGCATGTCCGGAAGGGTGAGATCAAGCCCTTTGCCGGGCCTGTGCCAAATCAATACACGGTTCCGTCGAGTCACGTTGAGACTCGTAGAGGCAGTTCTGCCAATCGAGCTTCGAGTTCCGCGATCCGCGCACGCAAAGGTGCCGCGAACCGTTCGACCTCCTCCACCGTATAGCGTGGCGTGATGTGCCGGGTGCAGTTCCAATCGAAGGCCACGAGGTCGATGAAGATCAATCTTGTCGCTGTCGCTCCGGCCTCGGGCGCCCGGATCTGCGCCGCCAGGTCGGGATGGGCCTCGACCGGCTCGATGCGCGCATGCCCGATCAGTTTCAGACGGCTTTGCTGTGGATAGTCCATGAGGATGAGCGCGAGGCGCGGGTTGTGGCGGAGATGCCCCACCGTGAGCAATTGCCGATTGCCCTCATAGTCGGCAAAGGCCAGGGTGCCGGCGTCGAGTACCCGCAGGAACCCTGCCGGGCCTCCGCGATGCTGTACATAGGGCCAGCCCTCTTCATTCACTGTGGCCAGGTAGAAGCTGTCCCTCGTACTGATGAAGACGGCTTCATCCTCCGTGAGCCGGTCCGAACCGCCGCGGCGAGGAACGGGACGGTCAGACCCGTAAGCGGTCCGTTGGGCCTCGCGCACGGCCCGTGTGAACATCGCCTGGTGATATCGTATCGTCATGGTGCCTCCTCTCTCTCGAACGGGCAACCCCGCTCGTCTCATCTCTCCAACGAGTCCGGATCGGTTGGACGAATCGATTAGGACGGAACACATCGGCCAAAAGCCTTGAGCAGACGCAGTGAACCGGTCATCCGGATTGTCCCCCGCAGCAGCGCCCAGAGTAGGCTCCGTTCCTTGCGAATGAAGCCAAGCCACGTATGGCTGTCGGCCCGGACATGCAAATCCCTGATACCGATATGCCCCGGCTGCACCTCGATCCGTTGCTTGGCAATCATGACCGTGGCCTCGCAGGGCTCGTCCCCCGTGAACGTGAAGTGGAAGGTGGCCTCCAGTCCCTTGGCCTGGCCACGTTGAAAGACCAGCGGGAGACCGCGCAGGAAGTCTGTGATCGTGCGGGGGCGAAGTCCGTTGCCCACCGCCTTGGTCCGCTTCCTGGGAAAATGGGTCGGCACGTAGACCTCGGCATCCGAGCCGGGGACGACGTAGACGGTCTCGGACTTCTCCGTAAGCGGTTGGACGACCGTAGCGATAAAGGCCTTGCGATCCAGCAGAAATGGCGCGATCACGTCGTCGCCCGCCGGGCAGGCGGCGAGGCAGTAGGCGGCCTTGTAGTTGGCGCCGTAGGACAGGCTCTGCCACATCGAGGCCGATTCCGTATCGGAGACCTTGGCACGGTACTCTCGTGCACTACGACTGGACACGACCTGTTCCACCCAGTCGGTGAAGCCACCCATGAACTCGCGGTAATTGTGGGTGTAGCAGGCCGAGAAGTCGAATCGGCCGTCCGCGCCGATCGCGCCGGTCGGGCAAGCGGTCACGCAGAGTTTGCATTCGAGGCATGGGTTGTAGTCGAGGGGGCGATCGTAGCGACTGACGGCCCGATCGAGCAGGATGGTGCCGAGCAGGATGAAGTTGCCGAACTTCGGATGGATCACGTTCCGGTGGATGCCGATCTGCCCCAGTCCGGCCGCCACGGCGACCGGCTTGTGCGACACCACCCAAACTTTGCCCGGAAAGCGATCCATTTCCATGGGAAACCCCATGGCGGGGTTCACGGCCCGGACGCCGCGCCGTTCCAACGCGGCGACGATCCGGTGGGCGACATCGTTGGTGTGGTCTCCCGTGCGATGGAACTCCACGTTGGCCACGGAGCGGGCGGGACTCCGGATCGGTTCCCGGTTCATTCGGCACACGAAGCTGATGAGTGACCTGGCGGCGGGGAACAGCGCAAGGACATCGGGGCGATCCTCGCCCAACTCGGGTCGATCGATCTCCACGAACCCAACGTCGTCGGCTCCGGCCTCGAGGCACAGTTGCCGAAGCTCGTCTGCCTCCAGGACGGTCGGGACCCTGTCCTCGACCGCGGAGGGCTGGGCTTCCCGATAGTGTCTCACGGTTGGATGGTCGTTCAGCTTCACCCTTATTCCCCGTCGTGGTGCGAGATATGAGTATCGTCTGTCGAAGGGACCTCATCAGCTTGCATAATCCAGCGTTCGCGCGGACGCGCGAGCAGCAGCGTGAGTTGTCGGACCGTGTCTGAATCCTTGTACCGTTCACGGGCCACATCCGCCTCTGCCAGGCTCTGCCACCGGGCGAGTGCCAACAGGTGGGTCGGTGTCAGTTCATCGACGAGCAACTGATGAGATTGGAAGCCTTCGAACTGCCTCATGTCCGACCAGATTTGACGCGTCAACCTGAGCCCTTCCGCTTCCGTACCCGGTTTCAGCCAGGTATCCCACACGATTGTCACCATCGAAGGACCTCCATGGAATGATCGTTCCAAAATGGCTGAAAAAAACACGCTCAGTCCAGGATGGACAGAGCGGCCTTTGTGGTCTGCCGAACCGTGTCCGCTTGGGTGCCGGCCTTGATCATCACGATCGTGCCTTGCATCATCGTGACGAGCACACGGGCCAGCGTGCGCGGATCCTTCTCCTTAGCGAGGTCTCCCTCCTGTTTGGCTCGCAGGAGCAGTTTGTAGAATGCGTCTTCCAAATGGGTCAGCCGCCCGGCCACTTTCTTCCCGATGTCGGCTTGGTGCGGTGCCAGCTCCATGGCGGTATTGGCGATCAGGCAGCCACGGCGTTCGGGATCGGACAGGGCGAAGTCGATCATGCTCTCGACGAACTTGCGTACCAGGGGGAGGGCTGGGCCCGGCTGACTCAGGATGGAAATTCTGGTCCCGACGCTGCCTTCCGTGCAGTACAGGTCCATGGCCTTCAAAAACAACTCGCGCTTGTTGCCGAAGGTGGCGTAGAGCGAGCCGCGATTGATGTCCATCGCTGTCAGCAGGTCTTCCATCGACGTGGCTTCGTACCCCTTGTGCCAAAAGACATGCATCGCCTTATCGAGTGCTTCGGCGGGATCGAATTCCTTGGGGCGTACCATAATGATCAGTATAGTGAATGTTGGAACGAATAGTCAATAATGGAAACTCTTTTTCTTCTGCAGGCCGGCGGAGAGGCCTGTTAGGATGCCCCGATGCAGTCATTCGACATTGCCGCAGAGCCCCGTCGGGCTGCGGTTTCCTTTATTCTCGTGACGGTCCTGCTCGATGTCCTCTCTTTCGGAATCGTCATTCCGGTGTTGCCGAAGCTGGTCGAGGAGTTCATGGGCGGCGACACCGCTCACGCAGCCCAGATGTATGGCCTGATGGGCACATCGTGGGCGTTGATGCAGTTCTTCTGTTCGCCGATACAGGGGGCCCTGTCCGATCGGTTCGGTCGGCGCCCCGTGGTGTTGTTGTCCAATCTCGGCCTGGGACTGGACTACGTGCTGATGGCGCTGGCGCCGAACCTGACGTGGCTCTTCCTCGGCCGTGTGATCTCCGGCATCGCCGCATCGAGCTTCAGTACAGCCGGGGCCTACATTGCGGACGTCACGCCGCCGGAGCGGCGGGCAGCCGGGTTTGGAATGATCGGGGCGGCGTTTGGGCTGGGATTCATTCTGGGGCCGGCCGTTGGGGGCATCCTGGGGGCCACGGATCCGCGCCTGCCGTTTTGGGGTGCCGCGGTCACAAGCTTGGTGAACGCGGCGTACGGCTATTTCGTGCTACCCGAGTCCTTGCGGCGTGAAAGGCGCATGCCTTTCGCCTGGAAGCGCGCGAACCCAGTGGGATCGTTGGCCCTGCTACGGTCTCACCACGAGTTGTTCGGACTCGCGACGGTGTCGTTTCTAGGTTCCCTGGCCCATGTCGTGTTGCCGAGCACTGCGGTGCTCTACCTTGGCTATCGGTATGGATGGGGCCCTTCGACGGTCGGACTGACGTTGGCGGTGGTCGGGGCCTGTGCCATGGTCGTTCAGGGAGGGTTGGTCAGGCCGATCACGGCGCGACTGGGCGAGCGCCGGACTCTGCTGCTCGGATTGCTCTGCGGAGCCGTGGGCTTTTCCATCTATGGGTTGGCGCCGACCGGGTTCTTTTATTATTGTGGGATCCCCATCATGGCGTTTTGGGGGTTGGCCGGGCCCTCGGCCCAAACCCTCATGACCAGGCGAGTCACGTCCTCCGAGCAGGGACAATTACAGGGGGCGCTCGGCAGCCTCATGGGCATTGCTGGGCTGATCGGCCCCGCGGTGTTCACGGAGACCTTCGCCTTCTTTATCGGTCCGCGGTCGGACTGGCACCTGCCCGGTGCACCGCTACTGCTGTCGGCCCTGATGCTGCTGGTTGCGGCGGCATTGGCTTGGCGGGCGACCAGCGCGCAACGGTAGCGCGGCTCGGCTTTGCCCCTCACCTGTTCGTCACCCCGACGATGTGTTATAAGGCATCGCGCGATGTGATGAATTCAGCGGAGGATGCATGAGTAAGAAAGAGATCGATCAGTCTCAACGGTTGATGCGCCTGATGTTCAAGGCCCACCCTTGGCATGGGGTGTCGATTGGAGAGCGAGCGCCGGAGGTCGTGACAGCCTATATTGAAATCGTGCCGACCGACACGGTGAAGTATGAGGTGGACAAGGCCAGCGGATTCTTGAAAGTGGATCGGCCACAGCGGTTTTCGAATTTTTGCCCGGTCTACTACGGGCTGATTCCGCAGACCTATTGCGGCGGAGGAGTCGCGTCTCTCTTCGCCAAGCGGGCCAAGCGGAAGGGGATGGTCGGGGACGGCGACCCGCTCGATATCTGCGTCTTGACCGAGAAAACGATTCCCCACAGCGACATTCTGTTGACCGCGCTGCCCATCGGCGGGTTCAGCATGGCCGACGGCGGCGAGGCGGATGATAAGATTATCGCCGTCATGCGAGACGATGCCGTCTACGGTTCTTATACCGATATCGGAGAATGTCCGCTGACCTTGCTCGATCGTCTGCAGCATTATTTCCTCACCTACAAACAGGCGCCGGGTTCCACGCAACACAAGGTTGAGATCACCAGCATGTACGGTCGGGAAGAGGCCCTCGAGGTCATCCGGGCCAGCCACGCCGACTACTGCGAGAAATTTCCTGAGCTGGAATCGCTCTGGAGTCAGTCGCTCAAGCGTTAGCACGATTCAGAAAGGCCATCCGCACATTCTATGAAAGAGGACAAGACGCACCCGGATCCCACCACCTCGGCGCATGGATTCTCCCCCGGTTTCGCTGCTCTGGGGCTGGAGGCCTCCCTGCTCGCAACACTGGAAACGCTTGGGTATGAGGAACCCACGCCGATCCAACGTGAGGCCATTCCTCCCTTGCTGGCGGGGCGCGATGTATTGGGACAGGCCGCGACCGGCACGGGGAAAACGGCCGCGTTCAGTCTCCCATTGCTCCAGCGGATCGCCCACGTGCCGCGTCAGCGGCCCTCGGCCCTGATATTGGTCCCGACCCGCGAGTTGGCCGTGCAGGTGGGCGAAGCCGTGCAACGGTATGGAAAGGAACTGCGGATGTCGGTGTTGGCCATCTATGGCGGTCAGGCGATGGGGCCGCAATTGCAGGCTCTGCGTCGCGGTGTCGACGTGGTGGTGGCGACACCCGGTCGCGCCTTGGATCATTTACGTCGTCAGACTTTGCGTCTGGCCGGCCTCCAAGTCGTCGTCCTGGACGAAGCGGATGAAATGCTCGATATGGGATTTGCCGAGGATCTCGAAGCGATTCTCGAACAGACCCCTGCGACCAAACAGACCGCACTGTTTTCGGCGACCATGCCTCCGCGGATTGCGGCCATCGCGCGGCGCCACTTGAAGGAGCCGGTCGAGGTGTCGATCGCGAAGGAACCGGTCAAGGCCGGAGCGACACCGAAAGTGCAGCAGACGGCCTATGTCGTTTACCGGCAGCATAAAAGCGCGGCGTTGGCGAGGGTGCTCGATATGACAGCTCCCAAGTCTGCGCTGGTGTTTTGCCGCACGCGATTGGAAGTCGATGAGGTCACGGCCGCGTTGAACAATCGGGGCTATCGGGCCGAGGCCATTCATGGCGGCATGAGTCAGGTGCAACGCGACCGGGTTATGCAGGCGTTTCGCTCGGGTCAAACTGAGCTACTCGTGGCGACCGATGTGGCGGCGCGCGGACTTGATATCCCGCACGTCTCCCACGTCATCAACTATGACCTGCCGTCTTCGCTGGAGGTCTACGTGCATCGGATCGGCCGGACCGGCCGAGCCGGCCGAGAAGGGGCGGCCATCACGATTCTCGAACCACGAGAACACCGCCTCTTGCGTAGCGTTGAGCACATGACCAAGGCCAGGATTACGCTGGCTTCCGTACCGACAGTCGCCGATTTGAAGCGCAAGCGCCTTGAGCGCACTGGTGCGGCGGTGCAAGAGGCCATGGTTTCCGGTGAGTTGGAACCGTTTCGGGCAGTCGTGGAGGCGTTGGGCGGGGCCGGTTCGGCCCAGGACGTGGCCGCGGCCGCGCTCAAGCTCGTCTACCGTGCCTTCGGCGGTGAACGGGCCGAGGAAGAGATTCCGGCGGTGCAGCAGCGGGGGCCGGAGCCGACTCGTCCAATGGGGCGTCAGGGCTACGAGGGCGGGGGGCGAGGAAGGCCGGTTCGTGGCGGCCGCTCCGCCGGCATGGTTCGGGTCTATGTCGGGGCCGGCCGTGCGGCCGGGATCAGGCCTGGTGACCTCGTCGGGGCGATTACCAACGAAGCCGGTATCACTTCTCGCTCGATCGGCGCGATCGAAGTGGAAGAACGGTTTTCCATCGTCGATGTCGCGGAGGACGCCGCCAGGCAGGTGATCGAGGCATTGGGGCGGACGAGACTCAAAGGGCAAAAGGTGGCTGTGAGGGTGTTTCGGGATTAGAGAATGAGAAGGAAGGCTCTCGGTAGGTACCCATCGCTCGCGGAACGCGCGCCCTGAGAAGGACCTCGTTCGACGCGCGCACTTGAGAATCAACCGCGCTCCCCTTCCTTAGAAGAGTAATGCAGCGAGCTTGGTAGGACTCTTCTCATTTGTTCAATGTGCCTGCTGAAGGCAGCCGAGCCGCTCCCTCTCCGCTCCTGCACCAGCCGTGATGATAGGGACAGCAAGCTCATAGGGCCCATCTCTCCTCGCGCGTAAGTCTTCATCTGTATTCATCTCATCTTCTCTTCCGACCTCACAGTGAACCAAAATGCCCGTCGATCGAAGGGGATTGACGGCGTGTCGAGCGTCGAGTAAATAGTTAGGAGTCCTTAGTAAATATCGGCTGTCGTCACATGGAGGAACGGATGGATACGGTGAAGGTGTTCGACACGTGGGTGGAGATCAAAGGGAAGATGTTGCATTTTGACGTGATGACGACCGATGAGACCACGGCGCTCAAGCTGGCCAACGAATATGTCTCGGGTTTGGGGCATCAGGCGGTCACGGTCACGGCGCAGGAATGCCAGTTTTGTCATCAGGAACCGCTGGTCATGTTCACTCAGGGGCAGCAGCAGGAGTTTCGCGCGAAGGGTGGGTTCATCGTGCCGCTTTCTGCCTAGGTGTGAGGATGGCCGAGTTACCTCTGCAGAAGGACAAGCCGGCGGTGCATATCACGGCTGGATTGCTGAATGTCGCTGCGGCTCTGCGGAACCAGGCTTGGGAAGGTGGCACAGCCCGTCGTCTTACGCCTACCCAAGGTCGGGTCCTCACGGTGCTGGCCGAACGCCAGGGCCTGCCGATCTCCCTGGGAGAATTGGCCGGGGTGCTTGCCGTGACTCCCGCCACGGCAAGCGATGCCGTCGGGGTCCTGGAGCGAAAAGGGCTCGTGCGCAAGGGGCGATCGGCCGCGGACGGTCGCTCCCTGCGAATGACCTTAACGGCTCAGGGTTTGCGAGAAGCCGGACGAGTGGCCGGCTGGACCGACGGCGTTCGGGCGGCGGTAGAAACGTTGTCTTCGGAAGAGCAGGCGGTTTTTCTGCGAGGGCTGACGAAGGTCATTCGCTCGCTTCAGGAACAGGGCGTCATTTCGACGACCCGGATGTGTGCCGGATGCGACTATTTCCGGCCTCATGCCCATGCTGACGCCGTCAAACCCCATCATTGCGCCTTCGTCGATAAATCGATCGGAGATAGGCAGCTGCGCCTGGACTGCCCGGATTTTGTCCCGGTTTCTGAAGTACACAGCGCGAGGCGTTGGCAGGGATTTCTCCGCGGCGGTCAGGACCATTGACCCTGATGGATCGACATACATACGCGGCCGGATTGATTCGTTCATCGACGAAGATTCGGCAGACCTCCAACGGCCGGCACCTTGGCGCGCCCAGCTGCTCGCCAAGGTGCAATAACCAGGTGGAGATCGAGGCGCCCGGCTCGTTGTTGGAGCGTCGTTGCGGCCTGAACCTCCTCGGGGAGGTTCAGGCCCCTCCTTCAGCGGGTTTCGATGTTGATCGACACCGGAACCGGGTTGGCGATGGTGTCGTAGATCGGCGAGAATCGAGCAAGTTCCTTCAATTGGTCGGCCGGAGCATCCGACTCGATGACGAAGTTGGCGCGGATGCGTTGATAGCCCCGGCGAACGTGGTCGGAAAGACCAAGGAAGCCCTGCACATCGAGATCCCCTTCCAATGAAGATTCCACCGAGTCGATCCGAATGCCTCGTGCTGCGGCATGGTAGACGAGCGAGGTCGTCAAACAGGCCGCGAGGGCATGCAGCGCATATTCAGCGGGATTCGCTCCCTGGTCCTCGCCGAGCAGCACGGGCGGCTCGTCCGCGTCCAGCGTGAAGGGTTCGGTTCTGGTGCTGTCTTCTTGTCCTGCAGCGTAGAAGCTCTGGATAGTGGAGCGATTGTGTCCGCCGCTGACCCATCGATTCTTGGCTCGGAACTGCGCGCGCCCCAGGGACGGGCTTGCCGTGATGGCTTGGACGGTTTCGCCCAAGCGATCGACGTTGACTCCGTTGATGATGCCGCTTGCTGTCGCCTGTGACATGGAGACACCTCCCGATGTGAAATGAGAATGTTTGATGCAATGCCGAAACAAGAGCCGGTCGGCAATCCGGCAGAACCAAGTCCAATTCATCCCAGCACCCGTTCGAGTGACATCCGGCGAAACACCGCGCCGCAGGGCTGCATCGGCAACTGGAGCGACAAATAGGTGCGCCTCACGAGGTTGAGACTGAACGGCTCGCGCCGGTTCCAGGGCGCAAGCGACAGGCTGCGGGCCAGGAAACAATAGCCGACGACGACACGGGCCGTAGTCCCCAGCAGCTGCACCCAATGGATCCAGTGCAGCGGTTCCCATAGTCCGGCCAGGAGCAGGGCCAGGTAGACGAGCCGGACCTGCAACGGAAACGCGATGGTCTGCCGCGTGAGCCACATCACATGGCTGATCTGGATGAGGCAGAGACCGATCGCCCACCAGACGCCTATGGGGTAGCCAAAGAGTCCGATAGCCAAAAAGATCGCCGTGGCTGCCCAATACCACCATCCGAGATCCCGCATGCTCGTCATCGCCCGCTCCTTTGTATGAATAGAATGAACAGACAGAATCGGCCTAAAGCAGTATCGATGCCAGAGAGGATGCGGAGCGGAATGTGCGGAAATTCATGAGCTTAGTGAAGGAAGTCCAGCGCGCCGATCTAGCGGCGACTCGCAACTTGCGAGATTTCGTGAACCCATTTGCGAGATTTCACGAGTCGCGAGCAACTGGTGAGAGTCGGGAAATTCGAGAGGTGATCAGCCTATTGGTTGGGTGCCGAAAGCCAGCGGCTGACGGCGTACTGCCCCATCGGCGGAAGACGAACGACGCGTCACGAACAATGAGCCGGCCTCAGCGGGGCTTTTGGATGCCGAGCACTTTCATGCGGGAGGTGAGCGTGGAGGGGTTCATGCCCAGCAGTGCCGCGGCGCCCCGATCGCCGGAGACCTTCCAGTTCGCGGCTTCCAGCGCACGCAGAAGATTGGCCCGTTCCAGCTCTTCCAGCTCGCGCGCGGTGCGGATCGGACTCGACGCTCCGACCGTCTCTGTCACGCATGACGCGCGAGGGGAGGGGACTTCCGGCAAGGCTCGGTCCAGGTTCAATTTGCCCTCGGTCGCTGTGATCACCGCCCGTTCGATCACGTTCTGCAGCTCGCGCACGTTCCCGGGCCAGTGGTAGCTCAGGAGGCGTCGCGCACAATCCGGTGTCAGCGGCTTCAGGGTGCGGCCCATTCGGCTCGCGAACCGCTGGGCGAAGGCGTTCGCCAACCGCACCACGTCCTCACCGCGTTCACGCAGCGGGGGTACCGTAATAGGGAAGACATGAAGGCGGTAGTAAAGATCTTCGCGAAACGTTCCTGCCTCGACGGCCTTCGGCAAGTCCCGGTTGGTTGCGGCCAAGACCCGGACATTCACCTTCTTGGGGTGCATGCTGCCGACCGGATCGAATTCTCCGTCCTGCAGCACCCGTAAGAGCTTGGCTTGCAGTTCGAGGGCCAGTTCCCCGATCTCATCCAAGAAAATGGTTCCTTTATCCGCCAGGCTGAAGCGACCCTCCCGCTTTTTCGTGGCGCCGGTGAAGGCACCCGGTTCATGTCCGAACAGTTCGCTCTCGATCAGAGCGGCCGGAATCGCCGCGCAGTTGATCGTGATCAGCGGGCGATCACGCCGCGGGCCGGCCTGATGGATCGCGCGGGCGATGAGTTCTTTTCCCGTGCCGGTTTCTCCGAGAATCAACACCGTGGCATCGGTGCCCGCAACTTGGGCGATGTCGCGAAGGACACGGTGCATCGCCGGGCTGTCGCCGATCAACGAACCGTCTTGATGGATGGCGTTCAGCTCTTCTTTGAGAAGTTCGGTTTCCTCCGTCAACGAGCGGATCTTGCGCTCGGCTTCGATGCGATCGTGGACGTTGCGCAGGATCAACGTCGTGAACTTCTTCCGGTGCAGATCGAATCGGGCCATCGTGGCTTCGGCCGGGAAAGACCGGCCCTCGGGACAACGAGCGGTCAACCCGCCGGGGATCCAAAGCGACCGCTGGCCTTCAGGGCGCGAATCCAGATCCATCGCCAGTGAGGTGAGGCGGGCCGCATCGTCCGCACTCACGAATTCCTTGAAGTTCCGGCCGTTCATCGTTTCGGCGCGGCACTGAAACACCTTGGCTGCCGCGGGATTGACACGGGTGATGCGGAACTCATCGTCGAGTTCGAGGATGGCGTCCATCGCGCTGCCGAGCAATCGCCCCAGCTTGGCTTCCCGTTCATGCGCTTCGGCCTCGGCGCGCAGGCGCTGGAGCTCCGCGGCGGCCCGGGCCGCAAAAATCTTGAAGACGGCATGAACGCGCGGTTCGGCCGGGATCGGTCGGCGGTCGATCACCGCCATATGGCCGAGGATGGCCCCGCCGGTGTCGAGAAGTGGGACGCCCATGTAACTCACGGCCCCCGCCTGACGGAGTTCCTCCTCATGCGGATAAATGTCGAGGACGTTGTCCGGAAAGTGCACGAGCTGTGCCGTATCGATCACTTGCTCGCAGGGAGTGCCGGCAATATCGACTTCGTACTCTGGCACCCACTTTCCATCCATCCAAAAGGCCAGGGCTCGCAACCGCCGACGCTCCGGAAAGTATTCCGTGACCCATGCACCGTGAGTGTTCAACGCCTTCGCCAGATTCTGCACCAGAGCTGAGAAGAACGCCTGACCCGTTGCCGTCGCCGTGCCTTCCAGGATTGCGCGCAGGGCTACGTCGGCTTCGAGGTCTTGCAGGGGGTGAGCTGAACCCGGCAGTGGGGAAGACATGGGGAGGAGTATGGTACCGCTACGCATTGGTATTCAAGCCTGATGAGATGATATGGGGTGCCGCCTTCCGGCTCTCCGACATTGACACCAATCGAGGTGAGCGCGTAGCCTCGCCTCCGCTGCTCCATGAAAGGAGGCTCGTGATGGCCAAGAGAACGACGAATCCGGATCAAATCATGCAGCTTGGGCTGGGCTTCTGGGGGTCGAAAACCCTTCTGAGTGCTATCGAGCTCGGCCTATTCACCGAGTTGGCCAAGGGGCCGCTTGACGGCGAAACCCTGAGATCTCGACTGCAGCTCCATCCGCGAAGCGCGCGGGATTTCTTCGATGCCCTGGTGGCCTTGGGCATGTTGAAACGCACCGGGACCCGGTACGCGAATACTCCGGCCACGGCGACTTTTCTCGACCGTACCAAGCCTGCCTATATCGGCGGAATTCTGGAGATGGCCAACGCGCGGCTGTATGGATTTTGGGGATCCCTCACGGAAGGCTTGCGCACCGGCAAGCCGCAGAACGAGGTCAAGACCGGCGGTGACTTCTTCGGGACACTCTACGCGGACCCGCAACGGCTGGAGGGGTTCCTCAAGGCCATGACCGGCCTGAGCGTCGGCTCTGCGCAAGTCATTGCGAAGAAGTTTCCCTGGAAAAAATATCAGAGCTTCGTCGACGTCGGCTGCGCACAGGGGGGCGTGGCGGTCGAGCTCGCGCTGGCGCACAAGCATCTGGTGGGGGGCGGCATGGACCTGCCGGTCGTGCAGCCCCTGTTCGAAGCCTATGCCAAGGCTCGCGGCGTGCAGAAACGCATGCGGTTTCACCCGGGCGATTTTTTCAAAGAACCCTTGCCCAACGCCGATGTCGTCGTGATGGGCCATATCCTGCACGACTGGAATTTGGATGAGAAGATGATGCTGCTGCACAAGGCTTATGACGCGGTTCCGGCCGGCGGCGCGGTGATCGTCCATGAATCGCTCATCGACGATGCGCGCAAGGCCAACGTGTTCGGATTACTGATGAGTCTCAACATGCTGATCGAGACGCACGGTGGGTTCGATTACACCGGAGCAGACTGCCGCGCCTGGATGAAGCAGGCCGGGTTTCGCCGCACACAGGTCGAGCGGTTGGCCGGTCCGGACGGCATGGTGATCGGCTACAAGTGAGGATCATGCCTGGGTGGTAGAGGCTCGGTCGGCCGTGTAAGCTAACCGGATGATGGGGAGCGCGTCAGCAGACCACCGAGCCGACACATGAAGAGCCGAAATTGGCAGGGGAAAGGGGCGCAGGGGGCGGTCCGCTGGACCTTGCTTTGGCCCCTGTTGCTGTTGTGCCTGACGATCGCCACCCTCCTCGCGGCCCCAGTTCTGCTCAATAGCCGCCTGGTGACGGACTGGGCGCTGCAGGAAATCGAGCAGCGGACCGGCTACCACATCACTACTGAATCGACGCAGGTGCTGGTCTGGGGCGGCCCCCGGGTGGTGATGGCCAAGCCGGACATCCGCAATGGCTCCGCCTCGGATCCCTTCTTCCTCGCCCATCGGCTCGAGTTTGCCTTCCAATTCTGGCCTCTGCTCGACGGCAAGCTCGTCGGGCGGCAGCTCGTGCTCGATCGGCCAACGTTCACGGTGCGTCGCGAAGGTTCCGGCAATTGGTCAATCGGGACGAAGCCGACGGTCCAATCCGGTGAAGCCTCGCGCGGGCCCCTCGCCCTGCTGGACCGCGTCGGCACGGTCCTGGTGACGGGGGCGTTGGTGACGCTGCTGGACGAGAGCGATCGGGCGCTTCGGCAGCCGATGAGGATCGAGCTGAGCCGCGTGACGCTCACGCAGGATGTCCCCGGCCGCAGCGCTACCCTTCAACTTGCCGGAGAGATCCCGCAGGAGCGGGACCGAGCAGCCTTCACCTTCGACGGCACGTTGACGCAACTGGCTTCGGACCCGGCGCAGCGCGAGACGGCCGGTCTGTTGCAGATGGAGGGCGAAGCGCGGCTCCATCACGTGGACCTGCCCCATTTGATTTCTGCATGGACGCCCCTGCCACCGATTGCAGACGGCCTGCGCGGATCGGCTCAGGCCTCGGCCCATGTGCGATTGACGCCGCGAACGAATGGGTACGACTTGTCTGTCGACACCTGGTCTGTGACGCTCTCGGATCTGTCGATCCAGGGAAGCGCGGAACTGACCGAGTTGGGCGGAATCGCCCCACGGGTGACCGCCACGGCCTCGGCCGCACCGGTTACCGTGACGCGACTGATGAGCCAGGCGCCCAGCGCCTGGCTGTCCTCCGACCTGCGGGCCAATCTTCAGGGCCGTGGGGTGGATGGCTTGCTCACCTTGCAGTCCCTGTCCCTTGCCGGGCCGCTCGGCTCCGACGGGCCCTGGACCATTGCCGGCTCCGCAGCCGTTCGGAACGGACGCGCCCAGATCGATCCGCAGTTGCCGGTTCTCGAAGACCTGGCTGCGACGCTGCTGTACGACGCGCAGCAACTCCGGATCGTCGGGCTCCGCGGCCGTTCCGGACCGGTGCGATGGTCCGGCGAAGAGCTGTTGATCATGCACTGGCTGGATGCGCCCCGATATGATGTGCGGGTCAAGGGGCGTGGATCGTTGGCAGGCGTACTCGAGATAGCAGGCCGACTCGACCTGCCCTCACGGTTGCAGGATTCGCTGGCGCAGGTCAGACAGGCGCAGGGAGAGCTGGATCTCACGGCCCATGTGGTAGGTGGGATGGACGACAAGGGCAGTATCCCCCTCGTCGATCTGGAACTGAGTGTCGAGGATGCGGGGTTTGCCGGTCCCTGGCTTCCGATGCCATTCGACCGGATCAGGGCAAAGGTACGGGCTTCATCGACCGTCGTGCAGGTGGATCAGCTTGAGGGACGGATCGGTCCGATCGCGCTGACCGTCGGCGGCACGGTGACCCGCACGGAGTCCATGATGCTCTCCGACCTGCGGCTCTCCGCCGTGGCGCAGGCCGATGAGATGATCCGGCTATTTGCTGAGGAGGATCTCAGTCGGCTCAAAACCACGATGACCGGTCTCGCACGGCTCGAGGCTGTGGTCACCGGAGCGCTTGATCGGCCGCGGCTGAAGGGGGTTGTCGACTTGAAGGCCGTCGAGGTAGCTGCGCCGCGTGTGATGACGAAGGCCCGTGAGGTCCCCGTCACGTTGGCCTTCGACGTTCGGCTGTCGGACACCGAGACCCTGCAGCTGCGCCGCGCAGCCTTGACCTTCGGCGCAGTCCGCGTTCTTGGCGACGGGAGGCTTTCGCTGTCGAAAGACCAGGCGTTCGCGGTCAACGTGCGATCCAAAGCCTTGTCGGTGCAAAAACTACCCAAGGGTTTGTCGATGGGGTCGATGACGGCGGGGACTTTGAACGCCACGCTCCGTCTTGAAGGCAACCTGCGCGACCGGGAGTCCTATCGGGCGTTCGGGCAAGTGACCCTGGATGAGGGTGTGGTGCGGAGCGAGTATCTGGCTGCGCCGGTCCGTGAGCTGGCCGTCACGCTTCGGTTCGATCGGGACCGGATCGAGGTGCAGAGGTTCTCGTTTCGTGTCGGGGAGAGTGATGCCCGTATCACCGGCGTGATCGACCATTGGACCCAGGCTCCGGCGGCCCGGTTGCTGGTGCAGTCCTCCCAGGTCAATCTGGACCTGGTGAAGCCGGTGGCCGTGGATCCCAAAGAGGCCGCTCCCGTTGCTCCCGGTCGGTCCGGATGGTGGAGAGAGGGGTCGCTGGACGCCGCCTTGTTCGTGGATCATCTCTATCACCGCAAGCTCTTCGTGACGGGGTTATCCTGCCGGATCGGATGGGACCGCGGGGTCCTCACGGTGGATCGGGTCAGCGGCGACACGGATGACGGACATGTGGCAGGCAAGATTGCCGTGCGGGAAGAGGGGCCGGGCAGCGCCCATGTTCGCACGGAGTTTCGGGTCAGCGGGGTACCGGTGGAGCGATCGCTCGCGCTCGTGACGGATCGCCCGGTCCTGAGCGGATGGCTCACGACCAGCGGCAAGATGCAGGGAGAGTTTGTACAGTCCGCACCGCAATTGAAGTCGTTCACCAGCCGCCGTCCCGTCCAAGTGCTCGTGGAGGATGGCCGTATCCTCGATGTGCCCGTCATTACCAAACTGCTCTCCGTGATGAATCTGCCGGCCCTGTTGCGGGGAGAAGTGGATTTCGCGGAACGGGGACTGCCCTTTCACAAGCTCAAGCTCGTGGCGGGAATTGATCATGGGGCCATGGTGATCAAGCAGTTTCTGCTCGACAGTCCGGTCCTCAAACTCAGCGGAACCGGGAAGTACGATCTGATGGCCGACGAGTTCGATATGGTGGTGGCGGCCAGCCCGCTGGGGTCCTATTCACGCCTGCTGAAGACGCTGCCGCTGTTTCGGACCCTGCTCGCCGGGGACCGGCAGGGATTCGACACGGCGATGTTTTCGGTTTCAGGGAAAGCCAAGGAACCGGACGTGCGCTATCTGCCGGCGGAATCGTTCATGAACGGGGTGCGAGGGACGGCCCAGTTGGCCTTCGACATCCTGGTGAATGCCATCAACCTGCCGAAGGATGCCTTTGATCTGACCGAGGAGCTGATCGGAGCCGATGGCGGGGAGTCGTAGGGGAACCGGGCACACTCAGTGGAGGTCTTCGAGAAAGTTGCCGCGGATCTCGACGTCATTCTTGACGCGTTTGACGCCCTTGATCTGGCGCGCCAGCTCGGCCGCCCTCGCCTTCTGCTGGGGAGTCCGGACGGAACCGATCAGGGTGACGGTGCCGGCCTCCGTAGAGACCAAAATCTCCGAGAGATCCTCCAGGCGGTCGGCCTTCAGCTTGGCCTCGACGTCGGTGGAGATGGTGCTGTCGCCGGGGACATCCTGACCGGTCTGGACGGGACCAAGGCCGCAACTCTGCAACTCGATGAGCGGGACGAGCAGGCAGAGCAGGCGGATCAGTGTAAACGGCACGGGATTCCTCCCACGGATGGGTCGAGTCCGATCTTGCCACAGCGAAACCGGAGTTTTCCATGAGCAATGAGACGGAACGGGCGGTCTTACAGGACATCACTCGACGACTGATGGGGGAGGCTTCATCCTTCCGGGCCTATCTGCGCAAGCGGGTGAGCAATGACCAGGTGGTGGAGGACCTTCTGCAACAGAGTTTGCTGCGCGCGATTGAACGCCATCATGAATTGAAGCGCGCCGACAGCGCAGTCGGGTGGTTCTACCGGATCCTGCGCAACGCGACGGTGGACTACTACCGGACCAGGGCGGCGGAGCAGCGGAAGGAAGAAGGGCTTCAACAGGAGATGGCCCTTGCGGCGGAAGATCAGGTGCCGTCGCTGGACGCCGCTCGTCCGACCGTGTGCGCCTGTCTCGGGTCGCTGCTGCCGAAACTGCGACCTGGCTATGAAGAGTTGATCAGGAGAATCGACCTGGAGGGTGAATCACCGGCCGCCGTGGCGAAGGATCTCGGCGTGACCGCCAACAACCTGACCGTGCGGCTCCACCGTGCGCGCCAAGCCTTGCGTGCAAGGCTTGAGGAGGCCTGCGGCTTCTGCACGAAGCACGGCTGCATCCAATGTACCTGTTCGTGATGCCACAGGACCGGCGCGGCTAGGCGTGCGGGGACACCAGGCCGTCGATCGGCTAGCTGCGGGGGCGCCGAGCGGGAGTGATGGTGCGGCGGGGTGCGAGGGTCCGACGGAGCCGAACCATCCGGCGATGCTCGATCCAATCGCCGATCATCGTCCCGATGACGAGGGCCGGAATCGCCAAGAGCCATACATACCAGCTGGTCCAGAGTGTGGGATCGTGCATGTCGGGCCTCCTTCTTCTGAGTCGTAGCCGGTTAAGATAGCAAGTGCCGTTCCTAAGGCAGCCTCCCTCGCTTTCTCTTCCTTGTTCTCGATGAAACCCGCGATCAGTTGATCAATATGCCGGAGAAACGAGTGCCTTGCCTGCACTCTGCCTTCCGGTAGGCAATTATTGACCGTCTCATAAATCTCACAGATCGCGCTCAAGTCCCACAGTGGAGCGCGTTCCTGTACCGCCCTCGCTTTGACCGACGACAGCCCCGCGATGCCGTCCTGATCGATCGGCGACCTGTCACTGTAATAACTGAACCACTGCTCCGTCTGTAGGGATGAACAGACCGCTCATCTCTTACCACCAGGAGGTTGCATATGATGGAACTGCAGATCGTACCGACCACCACGCCCGCGGATATCGAACGAGAAGCCCGCTGCAAATCGACGAGCACCGCCCCTGAACCGGAGAAGCATAGGACGCACCTCGGGCATCATCACGAAGGGTGGATGCCGGCGGCAGCGTCAGAGCATCACGGTGCTCACGAAGGAGCCTCGTTGAATCGTACGGCCTTCATGGCCACGCTGCATTGCTTGTCCGGTTGCACGATCGGGGAAGTGCTGGGGATGGCACTCGGCACGGCGCTGGGATGGAGCAACTGGCCGACCGTGGGCTTGGCGGTTGCGCTGGCGTTTCTCTTCGGGTATGGCATGACGCTGTATCCGTTGCGGCGCGCCGGCATGACCTGGGGTGCCGCTCTGGGGCTGGCCTTGGCGTCCGACACCCTCTCCATGTCGACCATGGAGTTGGTCGATAATGCGATCATGCTCGTCATCCCAGGGGCCATGGAGGCCGGATTGTCCGATCCGCTGTTCTGGGGCAGTTTGGCTGTCTCGTTGGTTTTGGCAGGCGCCGCGGCGTTTCCGGTCAACCGCTGGTTGATTGCGCGGGGTAAGGGGCATGCGTTGGTGCATGGGCATCACTGCCACTGACGGTCGGCTGCCCAAATGTTGGGAGCGGGATATGGCGGCTTCGCAGCCTGCCTCGCACCGGCGAGTTAGGACACTGGGCGCTCACCCTCTCGCGCCCGTGCGCACCCTTGAGGCGCCTTATTCGTCGCCTCGCGCACCTCGCGACGCGGCTTGACGATTTCGCAACGAACCGTCGGAAGCTATGATGGCTCAAGAGGAATCTCCAATGATGATTTGCACATACATGCGCAGGCTGGCGATCGTGGCGTTGGCCACGGTCGCCCTTGCCGTGGCGGCCTGCAGCCAGTTCGAGCCGCGCGACAAGCGCTTCTACTATCGGGCACTGTGGAACTTCGCGCTGCGCGAAGACCTTGCCGAGCTCGACAGCGAATTCAACGGAGTCGACTTCGGCCATTCGAACCTGTACGAGAACCTGCTCCTGACCGGCGGGAAAGACGTCCCGGCCATCGAGGATCAAGCCCGGAAGGAAACGCTCGCCTTCATCGCGACGAAACCTCGATTGAATCCCAACGAGGAGGCGATCGCGCCGAATTACATGAAGCTCGCGTGGCGCGCGCAAAACACCTTCGACGAGGCCCATGCGCTGCACCGCGCTACCTACGACATCATGGCCTCCGATGAACCGGACAAAGACCGCGCGCTCCGCAGCGTGTTGGCCTATTATCAACAAAGCGACTACGCCATCACGGCGCAGCGGCTCGACCACCACCGGTTGGATCTGTTTCCCTACTCCAAGACGTTCCGCACCAGGTTCCCGCTCTTTAACGCGACCATCTGGGCCTACCATTATCTGCAGGTGGCCGTGTATGACCCCCTGCAGGCGGCGAAGAGCCTCGAGGAGAAAAAGCAGGCCGCGCGCCCGATTCTCGCAACCTACCGAGGATATCTGGCGCAACCCCCGGTCCAGTGGACGTTCATGCCGATCACGGCTGAATTGAGCCCCGCGTTCGCGGCCCGGTATCCGGCGATCGCCAATATCTTCGACAACCTCCATATGTTGCATGACAACATCAGCGACATCCTGGCGAGCGAGGCCTTGCCGACCTGGGAAGAGAAACGGGCGGAAATCTATCGTATCGTGAACAGCTATTACCTGGCGAGTGCGGATGCCGCCAATCCCATGATCGTGAAGACGTCCGTCGAGCAGGAGCATCACCATTGAAGCGGACAGGACTTCAAAGACTGGTCGCGATGATGGTCGTGGCGCTCGCCTGCTGGCCTGGGACAGGGCAGACGTTGGACCACGACAATCTCGATCCCAATCGTCCGATCGGAATGGAAGACGCGTACGCGATTCCAAGAGGCGAAATCGGTTTGGAAGGGGGCGTGCGGTTCAACGACCGCAGGGAGGGACGAACCAGGGTGACCTTTCAGCCTCAAATCATTTACGGCGCGTTCAACAATACCCAAATCGAAATTCAAGGTGATCTCTTTACCGAGCCCCACTCCCTCGTGGGGGCTGCAAAATCCGGCGACCTGCACCTCGGTGTGCTCTACAACTTCAATACGGAAACGCTGATGTTGCCGGCTTTGGCGCTGCGGCTCGAAGCGGACTTTCCGACCGGCGTGAACTCCAAAGGCGTCGATACACAAGTCACCGGCATCATGACGCGCTCGTTCGGCCGCCTGCGCGCCCACCTGAACCTGGGCTATACGGTGTTGGGATCGCCGCAAGGGCAGGAGCGGCCGGGAGTCTACAGGGCCGTGGCGGCGGTGAGCTATCCACTCGGGTACCCGACCAGCTTTCGCGATACGCTCATTGCCAGCGTCTACTCGCGCGAATCCGACCTGCGCGGGCAGCGCAACCACACCGGGATTGAAGTGGGGCTTCGGCATCAGTTGACGTCGCGGATCGTGCTGGATAGCGGCATAGGCACGGAGTTCGCCGGACCGGTGGACCGGGCGGCGTTGCTGGGAACGTTCGGCGTGTCGGTCGGCTTCTAAGTGTGAGGGGAACGTCACGTACTGCCGGCTTCACTCCCATGCTCCGTACCTTAGTCCTCATCGTCCAATCCTCAGTCCCTCAACGGTGTCCCCACTCTAGTCCTAAGGGCATTGAGCATCTGACACCGGCTTCGGGGTATGGGGCGGATGGCGGGGAATGCAGCCGGACCACAGGCTGGAAATGAGCACGAAGAGCAGGATGAGCGGGATCGACCGACGAAGCAGGGGACACCTCCTGCTGACGAGAGCCCTGCGTCAGGGTAGCCGCGACCTGGTGACGTGCCGTAAGGCGGTCATGGGTCCATGCCTTTTCAGCACCGCCAATTGGGTTGTGTCTTTGACGAGCAGGGCACCGGCGAAGCCCAGCGCATTGATCGAGATTCCTTCAAAAGACTCCTCCGACCGGGGGACCAACAACAACCACCGTCGGGTCACGAGCAGATTGTAAGGTCCGCAGCGCTCCAATCCGTCTTGAAGCGGGTCGATCGAGAGCCCCGTCACGTCCAACAGTGCCCGATAGCACGCGTGGAAGGAAATCACATTGTCCTGTCCCCGGTCGAGCCATCGGGGGTTGAATGGAGCGGCGGCATGCTGAAACGGCAAGCCCGGCACGGGTCCGATCGTAGCAGTCGCGCGTACGGTCGATAAGAGAGGCTCGATCGGCAACCGGCCGTCCGGTGCCTCGGTCAAGGGAATGATCTGCAGATGTTTATGCGGCTGGCTCGCTCCCGCGACCGGGCCGGCATTGTAGAACCCCAGCCCGTCGATCTCCGCCAGTCCGACCAGAAGGGCTTCGCAGTCTTGCCTGGTGAGCAGCGTCTCCTGTTCTTCGAAGGCACGGGTGATGATCAGGAGGTGATGCTCGACCACGTTGAACTTATTCAGCAGCGCCACGTGGGTCGGAGACAGATCCGTCACGAACAAGTCCGGATCGTACGGCAGGAACGGGTTGCGGTGCAGTGAGGCGGCCCGGACCCCGGCCTTTTTCGCGAGGGCGGTCACGAGTCGAACTTGGAAGGCCACACCATCCTGCTCAATGAGTTCCGACGTGGTGGGAATGGACTGGATTGCACCACAGCGGCGAGCATGTTCCGTTCGTTCGAGCAGCGCCGGCCAGAGGGCACCGGGTTTCAGCTGGTGAGTCGGCTGATCCATACGGATGGAAAGGGTACGTGAAGGCGGGAGAGATGAGAAGGGAAAAGTTACGCACCGTTCGGTCGACGGCAGGGATCGGCGCATCAGCTGGTATAATGGCGTCCATGCCGTATGTCGGAACCAAATCGCAGGCCGGATATCGGACCCTCCTGCGCAGCGGCGAGCTGTACGAGCGGGTCGAGCGGGCACGCCGCGTGCTCGCGGCCTGCCGGGTCTGTCCGAGGCATTGCGACGTCAATCGGCTCGAGGGAGAGTTGGGCACCTGCCTTGTCGGGGCCAAGGCCTTGGTCGCCAGCGCCGCCCCGCACCACGGCGAGGAATTTCCGATCCGCGGTTGGTACGGCTCCGGCACCATCTTCTTTGCCGGCTGCAATCTCCGTTGCCTCTACTGCCAGAACGCCGATATCAGCCACCAGCCGAACGGGGAAGAACTCGAGCCGGAGGCTCTGGCCGACCTCATACTCGACCTGCAGGAACAGGGCTGTCACAACATCAACCTGGTCTCGCCGTCCCATCAAGTGCCGCAAATCCTGGCAGGGCTGCTCGTGGCGGCGCAGCGTGGCCTGCGGCTGCCCATCGTCTACAACACCAGCGCCTATGATGAGCTGGAGATGCTGCGGCTGTTGGACGGCATCGTGGATATCTACATGCCCGATCTCAAGTATGCCGAGACGGAAGTCGGCCGGAGGCTGTCGAAAGCGCCGGATTATCCCGCCGTCTCGCAGGCCGCGATCAGGGAGATGCACCGGCAGGTCGGCGATCTCGTGTTGGACGAAGAGGGGCTCGCCTTGCGGGGGGTGCTCGTCCGGCACTTGGTCTTGCCCGGCAATCTCGCCGGAACGGCCGAGGTCATGCGGTTTCTGGCCGAGGAAATCTCCCGCGACACGTACGTCAACGTGATGGATCAGTACCATCCTGCCGCCAAAGCCTTCCGCCATCCGGTCTTGAACCGTCCCGTCTTCCACAGCGAAGTCGACCAGGCCATGCGGCTGGCGCGTGAAGCCGGTCTGTGGCGCCTGCACGAAGAATAACCGATTGGGGTAAGCACCGATCCTGGTCGAATGGCGGGCCGGGCGCGGTTGCTCCCCCGCGATTGTATCGTGCCTGCAGAATCGATCGCCCGTCTGTGCTAGCATAGCCTCAGCGCCTTTACCTCGCCGGTCTGGCCGGACCCGGCGACGAAGACACCCTCAGGCCCATCTCGCAACCGTCAGCCAAGGATAGAACCATGCCGTTGATTCCCGAATCGTTGCAGCACCGCCTCGTGCAGTTGCGGCGCGTGCTCCACGAATATCCGGAGCTGAGCGGACAGGAACAGAACACCGCCGCCGTCATCTCGAAGTTTCTCGAAGGCCTGGGCATCGCGCACCGCAACGGCCTCGCCGGCCACGGCGTCCTCGCGGACATCCCGGGGCCGTCCGGCGTGCCCTGCGTCGTCCTGCGCGCCGATATCGATGCCCTGCCCATCCAAGAGGAGACCGGGCTGGAGTTTGCATCGGTCCACGACGGTGTCATGCATGCCTGCGGGCACGACGGCCATACGACCATGTTGCTCGGCGCAGCGGCCTTGCTCTCGGAGGACAAGGACCTGCCGGCGCCGGTGCGGTTGATTTTCCAACCGGCGGAGGAGAAGGGCACCGGGGCCATGGCGATGATACAGGCGGGAGTGCTCGATGAAGCGGGCATGATCTTCGGCGGCCATCTCGATCGCCACTATCCGCCGGGGACGATCGTCGTCAGCGAGGGACCGGTCAACGCCTCCACCGATAACTTTACGATCGAGATCATCGGGCAGGGTGCCCACGGAGCGCGGCCGCATGAAAGCATCGACGCCGTCGTGGTCGGCAGTCTCATGATCATGGCGTTGCAGACGATCGTCTCGCGCGAGGTCGATCCGGCCCGGCCGTCGGTCGTGTCGGTGGGACAGTTTCACGCGGGCACGGCACCGAACGTCATCGCGGGGCAGGCCCGACTGGACGGCACGGTGCGCGCACAGGATTCGGCGGTGCGGCGGCAGCTGCTCTCGTCCGTCCGGCGGATCGCCGAGTCGATCGCGCAACTGCATGGAGCGAAGATCCAGATCACAATCACCGAGGGGACGCCGCCCTTGGTCAACTCTGCCGAGATGGCGGACTTGGCGCGCCGCGCAGCGATCGAGGTGGTGGGGGAAAACAACGTCGTACCGCTCAAGACGGCCAACATGGGCGGGGAGGATTTCAGTTACTACATGGAAAAGATCCCGGGCGCCTACGTCCGCTTCGGCAGCCAGGTCCCCGGGAAAGAGGGGTTCCCTGCCCATTCCAGCAAGTTCGATTTCGACGAGGGGGCCTTGGCCGTCGGGGCGGCCTTCTATCGATCCATTGCCAAGGTGGCCGGCCGCCGGCTCGCCGATCGCGCCATCCGTTCCTGACTACGCCGAGGATCACCATGATTCGCGTTCGTGAAGCACGCGAAGAAGACGTGGGCCAGATCCGCGAGATGTTTATCGCGGTCTACGGAGGCGACTATCCCCACGAGGAAGTCTACGACGAGCTCTGGCTCAAGCGGTCGATCTTCACCGACGACGCGCTGATTCTGGTGGCGGAGGACGACGAGACCGGCCGCGTCATCGGTACCGCGTCGGTCCTGTTCGACTTCGGGGCTCACTCCGACCTGGTCGGCGAATTCGGTCGGCTGGTGGTCCATCCCGATTCCCGCCGGCTGCAGGTCGGCAAGCTCCTGATGGAAAAGCGCCTTGAGGCCATTCAGAACCGCCTGCACGTCGGGCTGGTCGTGGCTCGCACGGTCCATCCCTACGCCCAACGCATCGGCCTCGCGCACGGATTCATTGCCGCAGGCTTCCTGCCGCTCAAGTACCTGGTGCGGCATCGCGAAAGCGTCGCGTTGCTAGTACGGTATTTCGGCGATGCGCTGACGCTGCGCCGCAACCATCCGCGGATCATTCCCGAGGCCTATCGTCTGGCGAACCTCGTCATGAGCCGCTCGCCGCTGACGCCGGATTTCATCGTGGACGAGGATTCCGCGCCATACCCGCCGGGCGGGGACTATCAGCTCGAGCAACTCCAGGCCGAAGGCTATCCGGCGCTGTTGCGGATCGAGCGCGGTCGGGTCCGCAATCGCGAGATCTTCGGGCCCATGCGGCTCGACTACGGATTTTTCAAACTGCAGGCCCGGCAAACCAGTTATTTTCTGGCCCGGTCCTGCGGACAGATCGTCGGCGCGGTCGGGTATATGCTGGATCCCGTTGAAAAGAGCGTGCGGGTGCTGGAGCTCATCGCGCTGGCCGACGACGTCGTGCGTTTCTTGTTGGCGGAGTTGGAGCGCAAGTGCCGCGAGGAGATGGGCGTCGTCTACATCGAGATCGACGTCAGTGCCTATGCCCCGCGCATGCAGCGGACGTTGCTGGAGTTGACCTTCCTGCCGGTCGCCTATGTGCCGGCGATGGTCTTCTATCAGGTGGAACGGCTCGACATCGTCAAGATGGTGCGGCTGACTGAGCTGCAAGATCTGGCGCCGCTCGCCTTGACCGAACCGGAGCAGGCCGTGGCCGACGTGGTGATGCGCGGGTTCTCCTCTTGCGTGCTGGCGCCACGCATGGCCCAAGCGATCAAGGACATTCCCCTGTTCCAGGGCATGAATCACGAACAGGCGACCAGACTGGCCGGAGCCTGCACGGTGCGCGCGTATCTATCGGGGGAACATATTTTCACGCGGGCCGATCCAGCCGACGAGCTGTATCTGGTGCTGGACGGACGGGTGGCCATCAGCGGCGGAGTGCGGGCGGCCACCATCGGCACGGTGCATCGTGGGGAAACGTTCGGCGAAGTCTCGTTGCTCGCGGCCCGGCCTCATTCGGCTACGGCGACGGCCGAGGGGCCGGTGGAGGCGGCGGTTCTGCAGCAGCGGGATCTGGCGGATCTCATCCGGCGCCGGCCCGACATCGGGGTGATCATTTACCGTAATCTGGCCGTCGGGTTGGGGGAGAAACTGCTCAACAAACGTGAAGCGTCGTTCGTGACACGTATCTCGGAAGAGTAACGATGGCTGCGAACAACGAGATGCCAACAACGGTTTCTACACCGTCGGCTCCACCATGCCGGCCGGCTGACCCGTCGATTCCAACACCCGCTGCCACACTTCCCCATTCGGATTCAGTCGTCGGGACTCCGACACCACCAGCGACAACGGAATGTGCGTGAAGTGCCGGTTCCAATATCCCACGGCCATGTTCGTGCGGCCCGTCAGGCCTGCGTGCACGGCATGTTGCCCGAGCACCAGACAGAACTCGGCGTCGACGGAGTTGGCCGGCAGGCTTCGGATCGTATAGCTCGGATCGATGTACTTGAGAGTGGATTCGATCCCGAAGGCGCCCAGGTGGCGTTCGATTTCGTTCTGCAGAAAGCCGCCGACGTCCTTCAGCCTGACGTTGCCGGAGCGGTCCCGCACCGGTGCGCCCTCTTGCGTGAGCAGCGACTGCCCGGCGCCTTCCGCCACGACGATCACGGCATGGTGCTTGTCGTGCAGGCGGCGGATCAGCGCACGGAGAAAGCCGGACTCGCCGTCCAACTGGAACGGCACTTCCGGGACCAGGCAGAAATTCACGTCGTTGTTCGCCAAGGTCGCGTGGGCCGCGATGAAACCCGAATGCCGGCCCATGAGCTTGACCAGGCCGATGCCGTTATAGTGGCCCCGCGCCTCGTCATGGGCGGCCACGATGGCCGTGTCGGCGGCGGAGACGGCGGTGGCGAATCCGAACGACCGCTCGATCCAGGGAAGGTCGTTGTCGATGGTCTTGGGCACGCAGACGACCCCGATCGACAGCCCTCGCCGCGCGATCGCCTTGCAGAGCGCGGCCGCCCCCCGCATGGTACCGTCCCCGCCGATGACGAAGAGCAGGCCGACGCCGTGTTGCATCAACGTATCGACCATCGCGTCGGGGTCCTGCGGACCGCGGGAGGTCCCGAGGATCGTGCCGCCGTGTCGGTGAATGAGTTGCACGCTTTGCGGCGACAAGGGGAGCGGTTCGAGCTCGGATTTGGGTCCCAGGCCGGCAAAGCCGTAGCGAAAGCCGAGGATCCGACGGATCCTGTAACTGTAATGCAGCTCCATGACGATGGAGCGGATCACGTTGTTGAGACCGGGGCATAGGCCGCCGCAGGTGACGATGCCGCACGTGAGCCGGAAGGGATCGAAGAAGATTCGCGACCTGGGTCCGGCGGTTTCAAACGCGGGGAGCGGCTCACCGGACCGGAGGAACGGCTCGGTCTCCTCCAGCGTCGAGCACACGAGGATACGGAGGCTATCCTCGACAAAGGGGGAACCGCGTCCTTGAAGGGGAGACGGCAGCGTGCAGGGGCCTAATGTGTCGACGGTCAAGCGATGGTGGTCCGGAATAGACATGGTGTGACGCAACCCCGTTCTTGGACGGTCGGAGCCAAGCCTGCTTCCGAACCATCTGTAGATCTACTTCCTTTGCCCTGGAGGATAATGGGCCGTCACGATCGCGGTCAATATGCTGTCCAACCGTGGGTTGGAGACGTCCTGGGATGGCGGCGGGGGAGGGAAATCACGGAGCGGCGTTGACTTCGTGTCGGCGCAATGCTGCAATAGGCACGACCGGACGGCCGTAGCCCCCGGTAGTCTGGAGGGAGTCATGACGCGACGGATCTCGACCTCAGTCCTCATGGGTTTGTGCCTCTCGTTCGGTGGCTGTATTTCGACCGGGACATCCAAGCTGGCCGACGCGCCGACAATGGAACAGATCAGAGTCGGGGAGACGACCAAGCAGCAGGTGGCCGGTCTCCTGGGTGACCCGGCGAGCAAGCAGGCGATTGAGATGGGCGGGTCTACCCGCGAATGGTGGTCCTATAACTATTCCACCTCCGTTGTGAACCCGCTGGATTACCTCTTTCTCTACGGATTCTGGAACAACGGGATCGGCACAGCGGACAGCCGTCGAGATCTGAGCATCTTTTTCGACCACCGCGGTGTTGTCTCGGCGGTCTCGAAGACCAAGACCGATTATGACCTTGGACGTCCCTTCAGCGAGATGCACCTCACCAGCTTGGCCGACAAGACCACGAGTTTTCAGCAGCCGACCCAACGGACCGTGCAATTCGAAGACAGGGTGGAGTATCGGTATTAGATGTGAAGAGCTGATGGCGCATACTGTATGGCCCACAGCGTATGGCACGAGCGATGCTCGACTTTGCCTGTAGAACCGGTACGTTTTCCTTTCCCCCTCTCAGGTCTACCGCCTCACGCCTAACGAGCGACGCCGGAGCGTCGCTGGGGTTTGCACTGGAACTGGCCTACCGGTTCCTGCATCATACTCCCAGCCCTGTGGATTGCATGCCCCGCTTGGGTATTTCCACATGGGTTTGTCCATTCAAGGAACGAAGGAGGCGCGCATGCAGCGAAAAGGTTCGGCCCACTGGCAAGGCGATTTGAAATCAGGCAAGGGCACCGTCTCGACCGACAGCGGCGTCCTGTCCCAGACGCAGTATTCCTTCTCGACACGCTTCGAAAACGGCAAGGGTACGAATCCTGAGGAGTTGATCGCAGCGGCCCACGCCGGCTGTTTCACGATGGCCCTGTCCGCGCAACTCGCCAATGCCGGCCTCACGGCGGAATCGCTCGACACGACCGCAACCGTCACGTTTGAGAAGCAGGAACCGGGTTGGACCGTCACGGGGATCAAGCTGGACGTGAAGGGCAAAGTGCCGAAGGCGGACCAGGCTGCCTGGGAGAAGGCGACGCAGGCAGCCAAATCGGGTTGCCCGATCTCCCGGCTGCTCAACACCACGATCACGATGGACGCGCAGCTCCAACGGTAGGTTGGCCATGACGGCTCGACAGGATTCAGATGGACTGGCCTTCCTGTTCGATCTCGACGGCACGCTGGTCGACAGCGTGTATCAACATGTCCTCGCCTGGCGCGGGGCGACGCAAGCGGCCGGGATCGAGTTACCGGTCTGGCGGATCCATCGGCAGATCGGGATGAGCGGCGGCCTCATGCTGGCGGCGCTCCTGCGGGAAACCGGCCGGCCGGTCTCGGACGAGGAGGCGGCTCGAATTCAACGCATCCATTCCGAGTCGTTTGCCAAACAGGCGCCATCGTTACGGGTGCTCCCGGGCGCGCAAGAGTTGCTGGATACATTGGCGGTTGAGGGAATCCCCCATGCCATCGCTACGAGCGGACGCCTTGCAAACGCCCGCCACGCGCTGCAACTCCTTCGCCTGAGCGGCCATACGCCGGTTGTGACCAGGGACGATGTCCGTTACGCCAAACCGGACCCGGATCTCTTCCTGGCAGCGGGCGCCCGTCTCAACATGCCCATGCATCGATGTGTCATTGTTGGGGACAGTGTCTGGGATTTGCTGGCGGCCCGTCGGGCTTTTGCCCTCTCGGTGGGACTGTTGTCCGGTGGATACGGCCGGGAAGAACTGGAGCGGGCCGGGGCCTATCGCGTGTATCAAGATCCTGCGGATTTGTTGAAACACCTCGATGAAGTCGGCGTCAGACGAGAGAGGGGTGCTCCATGACCGACAAGAGATCCGAGGAGAGGCTGTGGTCGAACGGCATGGATCGGCGGCAACTGTTGAAGACGCTCGGGGTGGCCGGCTCGCTGGCTGCGCTGGGCGGGCCCGGCCGATGGGCGGAGGCCTTGGCTGAGACCCTATCCGGCCCTGCGACCGGAGACATGCCGACCCGTCCGCTGGGGAAGACCGGCGTGAAGGTGTCGGCGATGTGTTTCGGGGGCGCCCATTGGGGCCGCAACCAGGACGATGGCGAAGCCATCCGTATTCTCCACGAAGCCATCGACGCCGGGATGACCTTCCTCGACAACGCCTGGGAGTATAACGGCGGACGCAGCGAGGAGCTGATGGGGAGGGGCCTGCAGGGGAAACGGCAGCAGGTGTTTCTCATGACCAAGGTCTGCTCGCATGGGCGGGACAAGAAGGTCGCCATGCAGCAGCTGGAGGAATCGCTGCGGCGCCTGAGGACCGACTACCTCGACCTCTGGCAGATTCACGAAGTCGTGTACGAAGACGATCCGGATCGGCATTTCGCCCCGCACGGGGCGGTGGAAGCGCTGTTGGAGGCGAAGCAGCAAGGCAAGGTGCGGTTCATCGGGTTTACCGGCCACAAGCACCCGAAGATTCACCTCAAGATGCTGTCGCACGACTTTCCGTTCGATACCTGCCAGATGCCGTTGAACGTGTTCGACGGGACCTACCGCAGTTTCGAACAGGAAGTTCTTCCTGTGCTCCAGGAGCGCGGCATCGCGGCGCTCGGGATGAAGAGCTTGACCGGGAACGCCGAGCCGATCAAACAGGGGATTCTCACGCCTCAGGACGCGATCCGCTATGTCTTGAGCCTGCCCATCGCGTCGCTCGTCAGCGGCATCGATTCCGCCGTCGTGCTGAAGCAAAATCTCGACATCGTGAGACGGTTCGCCCCGATGACGACCGCCGAACGCGATGCCTTGCGCAAGAAGGTCGTGCAATACGCCATGGACGGCCGCTTTGAACTGTTCAAGTCCTCCAATCGCTACGACGGTCGCATCGGGCGGGAACAGCACGGGCTGTCCTGAATTTAAGGACCTAACGCCAGTCCACTGCGCCGAAGCCCGACGCACCCAGCAGGACATACATCAAGCTGAGCGTGCTGACGGTTTGGTTTCGGTATTCGACGTTCGGATAGCCGGCGTTCCGCTGAGCGACGGCGTACCGCAGCGCGATACCGTGCCGATCGAACAGGCGCAATGTAAAGGCCGCGTCTCCGCGCATGATGTTCTCTTGGCCGTTGCCTTCCGGCGAGAGCACGCGGCTCACGTAATATTCCCGCCCGGTGAAATCGATCATGGCGCGGTTCCCGAAGAGGAGTCGGAGCGCGAGCAGCGCCTGAGGCGTCGTGCCGTAGTGGTAATCCCGTTCCTCCCGGCGCTGGATGCTGCCGGCCGCGCCATAGCCCGCGCCGCCGAGCGCAGTCCCCTGCAGGGCAATGTTGTCGGAGAGCCACGTCTGCCACACGGTACCGAATGAAAGGGCGGTGCTCGACACCCGGAACACCTGCGGCGAAATATAGTCATAGCTGCCGAACAGGCCCCAGATGCCTCGTGTGTGGTCCCCCGACGCATAGGTGGTTCCCAGAAGGAGTCCCCGCGTATTGAGACTCTCCAGCGTGTTGGCGGTTACGGCGGTGACGTGAAAGTCGAAGTAATCGAAGGGTCGCGCATACTGGTAGGCCTGTTTGCCCGGCAGGCCGTAGGTCAAGGTGAGGTCGCCCACGGCGCCATGTTCGCGAACGCTCGAGGAGACGTTCTGGCTGCTGGATGTCAGCGTGCCGCCGGCTTCAAGCCTGAAGAAGGTGGCGGGTTCATAGCTCGGAAAGACCGCATCGAACCGACGACCGAAGATCAGGCGATTGAAACCGGTGGGCGGCGAGATGACGGCCGCGGCCACTTCGCGCAGAAAGCCTGGGCGGCCGTCGTCCACTTCCAAGGCCAGACTCGCCATTCGGAACAGGGCTTCCCCCAATAAGCTGCCTCCGATCGGAGTGGCGATCATGTCGTTGATCGAAGGGTTCGTCCGCTCTCCTGCGACCTCCCACGCAAAACTTCCGGCCGTGCTGTAGAGGAAGGATTCCCAGAACGACAGGCCGGATGATCGTGCCAAGCCGTAGTACACGCTGCCGCCGTAAGGGTGCAGGAACTGGTTGACCTTGAACTGATCGTTGTCGATGACCCACTTGGAATCGGTGAGATGCTGCCAAATGGTGCTGCCGCTGGTTCGATAGTCTTCACGCGGTTCGACGAAACGGCGATCGTATTGGTTCAAGAGAAAGATATAGGCGAGAATCTCAGCGGCAGGGATGACGTAGCTTCTGCCGCGGCCGTCCTCCCAATCGAGGCGCTGGAAGGTCGGGACCGGCCCCGGTGACGCTGGCGGTCCGTGTAATGCGGTCTGCGAGTCGGCCGCGAACTCGGTCGATGGCGGGGAATCAGCAAAGGCCCTCGCTGGACCGCTCAGCCCCACAAGGAAGACGAGGAGGAAAAACGCGCGAGCCGGGCCATGAAGGACGAAGCGCCGCATGCTGGACGCTCAATTTGTCGCAGCCGTGCACAACCGATCACTGGGGAAGCCCCTAGTCCCGGGATCAATGGGCCCTCACCAGCGCGGCCTGTCCTCCTGCTCCGGCCGCCAGCCTGGCAAATTGCTGTGTCAGGCCGCGCACCTGGCCAAGGTAGACGGCCACGTCGTGGTCCCCGCATTTCTGACGGGGCATCAGTCGAAATCCTCTGGCCGCAAAGTCCCGTCCCGCTCCGGCTCCACAGAGATGAATGACGGCGGCGAGATCTTGCTTCTGCCGGACGCCCACCGGCCCGCCGCGGCGAGGGCCGAGCGCAGAGGCGATGTCGCGATCGAGCGAGGCCGCGGTCAACTCGATCGCATGGCTCGGGAGCACGCGGGTATAGAGACTGTTGAACCAACAAGACTGCAGGTCGTGCCAGGGGCCCTCCTCCACGACCGCATGGTTGTGAACGCAGTAGCGCCTGGCCGAGCGAAAGGTTCCGTCGGTCATTTGATACATCCCCACCGCACTGGATGCGGGGCGGTACCATTCGAAGGGATTCCACGTCGGTCGCCACCGCCAGTAGGTGCGCGCGACCGGATTGCCTCCGCCTTCGACCTGTGCCAGGGCTGCAAGCAGTTCCGGCGTGACGGACGGCGTCGCATGTTCGCGGAAGAGGGAGCCGTACTGCCGCCAGGTTTCGTGCGGGCTCTTGTCCAACGTGTTGTCCAGCGGGAAGAACACTTCAGTCGGTTTCCGGACGGCGTGGTAGGCCCAGTTCGCCCCTAACCAGGTCACCACCAGGAGGACGATGACCGCCGGAATACGGATCGCGGCAGGAGAGGCCCACAAGGCGGCGAGGGCGGCGCGGAACAGGTGCCAACGGGTGCGCAGGCGGCGTCGAAGGCCGGCCGCCATCCGGCGACCCCGGCGTCGACGGCGTCGAGGATTGCGGGGAGTGCGGGGGAAGGTCGAAGCCATCCGGTTACTATACCCCAATCCTGGCGCCCTTGATTGCGCCGATCAGAAAGTCGCAGGCGAAGGAGATGTGAGGAGTGAGAGTGGCGGTTTGGGGAGATGGGCGTTGTTTCGTCCCGTCGCTCGTCTCACTCGAGATCCGGGTCGTGGCGGGGGAGACCGGGGCTGACCAGCGGCGGCGGCGCGGGGCGGTTATCGCTCTCCCGCTCCAGCAAGGCTCGCAGCGTGGTGAGCAGCCGGTCGAATTCGCGATGCGGGTTTTGATACCAGGCGGCGGACCAGATCCGATGGACCGGCCAATCGAGCTCTCGCAGCCGCGCTTCCCTCCTTCGATCGGTTGGGCCTCCCGGTCCCGCGCCCTCGACCGAGGGCGCATCGCAGAGCAACGCCAATAGGTAGCGGCCGGGCAGGTCCGGATGTCGCACGGCCAGATCGACCAGGCAATCCGTCGGTCCCACCCGGGCATCGACCAAAAACCCTCGGGCATTGAGCATGCGGGTGAGTGCCTGTGAGAGCGGGCTCTCGGGGCTGCGCACTTCCTCGCCGAGAGATCGTCGCTTGCGGCTGTGGGCATAGCGAAGGAAGGCTTTCAACGCACCGGCTCCCCGCGCGGCGAGCGTCCGCTCATCCAACGTGGCAGGGTCGAAGGAGCAAAACACATCCAGGCGCCGTGAGGCGCGGGTGGCCAGCACGTTCAGGTACCGCGGGCCCTGGGGCCCTTCGAGGCAGCCGAAGTGGGAACGGAAGCTTCCCTCCTTGTCGCGTCCGAAGGCGAGGGAGACGAGAATGACATCTCGCACATCGCGTTGAGCCCGCTCGAGGGTCTTCACAAACAACGAGCCTGGTGTTCCCTCGCGGGCGGCGACGAAGCTGCGCAGGGCGCGATCCTGATCAAGGCGGCGGTCGAGCAGGTCGTAGATCAGCTCCTGCTGCCGAACGGTGGTGGTCACAATGCCGAGGCTCAAATCGGGCTGTTTCGCCGCATGGCGGATGGCCGCCTCGACGAGCGCGTCGGCCTCAGGTTGGTTGCTGCCGTCGCGATAGTATCCCTGCTCGACGACGTGGCAGGCCAGGCCGAGCGTTCGGTCACCCGGTGCCGGGCTCGGCGTGATCGCCAGCGACCCGTCGTACATGACGCGGTTCGGAAACGCCATCAGGCTGTCATGGCGGCTGCGATAGTGCTGGCGCAGGCTGAGGGCCCGGCCGTACCGAGCTTCCGCCCAGGCCAGCGCGGTTTCCGGCGAGGCGGCCGATGCGTGCTCTTCTTCTCCGCTTTCCGACTGCACGAAGAGTTCGGTCGAGGTGGTCGGAGGAAGCTGTCGACTGTCGCCGATGAGCACGACCTGCTTGGCTCGGGCCATTGCGCCGATCACCTCGACCGGCCGAAGCCGAGCCGCTTCATCCACGATCACGAGATCGAACGATGGACGGCCGGAAGGAAGGTACTGCGCCACCGCCAGCGGGCTCATCAAGTGACAAGGCATGAGGGCGGTGAGCGCGGGACCGGCCTGAGCAAAGAGTTGCCGGACGCCGACCTGCGGCGCATCGCCCGCGATGGCGCGCGTGAGCAGGCCCCGGTCGGTCCAGCTCTTCACGGCTCCCTCGGCATTGCCGGGAGGTAGGGGTCGTTGCGTCTTGGAGCGGAGGTGGTTGCGTCGGGCGAGCAGCAGCGATCGAGCTCCTTCTACGGCCTGCTCCTGCAAGCGTTCCTGCTCGATCGAATCGAAATCGCGAAGCTCGGAATGTTGCTCCACGAGAGATTGCGCCAGGGAATTCCACACGAACAACTCGAAGGCCTGGGGCACGTCATCGATCGGCAGCTCGCCCGCTTCGATCAGTTGTCGGACCTGGGGGCCGCCCTCGCGCGCCAAAGCCTCGCCGGCCCCGAGGTACTCCACCCAATCGCGTAGGCTGTCCGGGTGCGCGACCGCCCGCTGGGTCCGCCCGATCAACGAAGAGACGGTGGCGGGCAATTCGTCCGCCGTCCAGCGGGCAAGATCCAAATGCAACAGACCGGAGAAGGTCGTCCAGGCGTGGTGCCAGGTCCGGGCTTCGGCGCGGAGTTGGGTCAGGATCGGTTCGATCGCGGTGCGACGGGCCGGGTAGTCCCGGGAGAACAGCCAGTTGCCGATTTCCGGCGGCAACGGCAGATCGGCGGCCTGGTGACTCCACGTCAACGCGTCCTGCAGCGGCGGAATCGAGGTGCGGCTGCCTGCGAAGGAGGGGCCGAGCAGCCGCTCCATCGTCCGGTTGCTCAGGATGCGCGCGTCCTGCCTGCGATAGCTGTCGAGCTTGCGCAGCAGCGCCGGGACTTCCGCCACGGCCTTTGTGGGGGCGAGCGACAGTTGCTGCGCCGTCGCGAGCACGGCCTGCAGCGTCGTGATGCGGAGCCGCAGCGCATCGGCCAACTCCTCCAGCGTGCTGCGCGCAATGTCGAGCGCATGGTCGGGATCACGCTCGGCTGCCTTCAACACGTGCGACTTGAGCGACCGGATCATTTGCAGCGACCGGCCGTTGGTTTCGGCCCAACGACGGAGCGTGGCCAGGTGTTCGATGGGGCCCTGGAGCAGCAGCGTCAGGAAATCCTGCGCGGGACCGCCGACGCCGTCGAGGGTCGCCCGAGCCTTCGCATACCAGGCTTCCAGCGCGGCGAGCTGTTGAAACGGGGTGTCGATGCCGTTGAAATTCTTCCCGAAGGCCTCTCGGTACTCCGGCTGCGCCGCGAATCGCCGGCTCAATTCCAAGTGATCGCGGAGGTCCCAGACGGCATCCGCCATCACGCGAGAATCGGCGGCCTTTCCGCCCTGATGCACTTCCATGAAGAAGCGGCGGGCCCGGCGATAGGCCCCGCTGTAGAAGCGCGCCAGCGCGGCCGTGCTCTGCAGCGCCTTGGCATGCGTTTCCAACTCGTCCAGGTCATAGTCGATGGGAATCAGGTATTCGAGCGACAACGTGCGTCGCCGGTCCTGCAGCTGGGCGCCCCGTTCGGCGCCGGCCCTGCGGACCGCACTCAGCGAGTCGTCGAGCAGAATCGGATCGCGCATCCGCAGCAAGTCGAACGGCACCTCGATCAACAACGAGATGGTCTGGTCGAAACACTCAACGAACGGCAGCGTGATCGGGCCTTGGATGCCAATCCCCTCCACCGCCCCCTGGAGGGCCTCATGCACGAGACGCAAATCATGCACCACCGCTTCGAGCAGGCCGACGGTCGATTCGAACTGTTCCAGCGGCAACCCTTCCAGGCCGGACCCGCGGATCGCGCGGAGCGGCGTGAGATCGATTCGGTCCACGTCCGACGGTACGTTCCGAAAATCCGACGCGAGCGTCAGTCGTTCCTGGGCGATCGTCTCGAGGTCGGCAATGAATTGGGCGAGCAACCGCCTCGTCTCGCCGTCGCGCAAGGCTTCCAGCAACTCGGGCGCAGCCGATGGCGTCACGGAAGGGAGCGTCCCATCCCACTCGACCAGTTGGCGCAGCTCATCTTGCCGGGTGAACACCGGCGCACCGAGCAGATCGCGCAGCCTGTCGGTGAGAGCCTGCAGGGATTCGCCCTGCTGCACCACGGCCTGCCCCGCCTCCAGAGATGCGGTCAGTTCGTCTTCGGACGGTGCGCTGCCCACGCCAAACCAGGGGTGATCGGTGAGTCGTCGCGAGGTGGTCGACAGGGCGGCGAGCCGGTTCTGTAACAGGGTGGCGCGCCGTCGGAGGTCCCCGAACTCGAAGCCGGCTTCGGGGGTCCATTCGAGCTGACAGAGCGAGGTCTCCAGCGGGCGCAGGCCGGGATGCCTCTGCAGACAGAGCTCCCGTTCCCACAGCACGTCCGCAATCGAACGGTTCACACCCTCGACCGGACGTTCCAGCAACTCGGCATAGGCCCGGAGCTCGTCCTGGAGATCCTGCTGCTCCCGTTCCGCTTCGGCCAGGCCTGCACTGTCCGGCGGCAGCAACACGAGGTGCATCCGTCGATCGATCGCACGGAGGAAGGCCTCGGTGCGGATCGTGCGCCGATGCAGGTCGAGACACAATTCCTCGAAGCCGGCCTCCTCAAGCAACCGATGCACACGATCGAGGGCCGCGCGCTTGGCGGAGACGACCAGCACGGACTGCCCGCCGGCGAGGGCCGCGGCAACGAGATTCGCGATCGTGTGCGTGCGGCCAGTCCCCGGTGGCGCCTGGACGACCAGGTTCCGGCCCTGTTGCGTGCCGGCGAGCACGGCTTGTTGCGAGGCGTCTGCTTCGAAAATCACCGGCAACGGCGTTCGGCCGTCGTCTGGGAGATCGGCACACTCGGATTCCTGGGCCGCCGGCGGCGCGCCGATCGGTTCATCGAGCCAATCGTGCACGAGCTGGTTGCCGAGGAAGGATTGGGGTTCGTACCAGCGGGACTGGTCCAAGTCTCGGTAGACAATCGCATCGCCCACCGGGAGCAGACTGAGGGTGAGCCAGCGCCGCACCAGCCAGTCCGGTTGCAGACCCGGCAGTTGCTCGATCTTCGCCACATACTGTTCGGGCACATCCTCATCGGCGACCGGTGGTATGGGAATGTCCAGCCGCATGAAACGTTCGGCCAGCGCGAGGTTGCCGACGATCTCCTCGCCGGAGTATTCGAGGCTATAGTTCAGCGAGCCGAGCGATTCGTGCGTCGAGGCCTTCTTCAGCGTGACCGGGACCAGGAGGAGCGGCGCCAGGAGCGGCTTGTTCGGCGTGGCGGGATCGTGCCACTCGAGGAAGCCGAACGCCAGGAACAACATGGTGATGCCGGTTTCTTCGACCACGGTTTCTGCCTGCCGATGGAGGCGGCGCAGCAGTCGGGCGAGTTCGTCGCGGTCATGCGCGGTCTGAAGCACGCCGTTCGGGCGGCTCTCGCGTTGCCCGCCGGTGTCTTTTGGCCAGTCGATAGAAGACGTCGGTTTGTGCGGGGCGGCGGCAGGTTGAAATGAAAAGGTCTCTCCGCCTAGGAGGCGGGCATAGAGGTCGTTGGGGCGTTCACCGACGAGGCCGAGACAGGCGTGGCGCGGATGGCTGAAGTTGAGCAGGGGATTGCGATCGGAGAGGTCGAGCAGCCCGGCGCGAAGTCTGGCGAGTGTTTCCTGGACGCCCATGGTCGTGCTTCCATTCAATCCGTCCGTTGATCCGCCTACTGCGCGGAATCAGCCGGGGCGGCCCGGCTCGTCCGTCGGGTAACTCTCTACATATATAGGATTGAGGGACGCTACTCAAGGAGGGGGACTTGGGACGTGAGACGGAAGACGTGAGCTGTGAGACCTCGGGGTGACAGAACATCGCGTGTGCCAGAGGCCAGACGCGATACGCGCTTGTTCCACCGCCGCCGTACGCTATCAGCCATCAGCTCTTTGGCTACCGTCTTCCCCCGCGGCTCCCGCCCGACCTGCTGCCTCCGCTCGAATGTCCGCCGCCTCCACGGCCAAACTGGCCACTCTCATAATGGCGGGGGGCCGCGGAGGAGACCTGCGGCGGGCTTGATGGCGGGGTACGGACGTTCGGTGGGCTGGGCCGCCAGAAGTGGTTGGGGTGGAGTTGATACGGAGGCGGCTGCGGCGTGTATTGCGGAGCTGACGGAACGGACCGGGGCGTCGGGATCACCACCACGTCACCCACCTTGGCCTGTTGCCCCTGGCTGTTCAAGAGCGGCGGAGCCGGGCGTTGGTACGCGTGCGGAACAGGCGGCATTAGGAGTGACGGATGCGGTGCCGGAGACGTCGAAGTCGGCGGTTGCGCCGGTGGAACGGGATTGTTGTAGACCGTGATCGTCCGTTGCGCGGGCGGGAGGTGTCGGTGGCGGGGGTAAAGCCGCTGCACTTGGAGCAAAAGGCCGTTGATGCCGGGCGCGCCAAACCACGGATAGGAGGAAACCCCAAGCGTCGGATAGGTCCAGCTCGTCCAGGCCTGTGAGAGCATAGCATTCGCCTGAAGTTGGTCGAGCATGTCCTGGCGCTGTTCGCGGTATTGCTGGATGTCATTCGGAGTTGAAGCAGCGGCCAGAGCGCGGTTGGTGGCATCGAGCTGTTCTTGTAATCGATCGGTCTCCGCGCGGAGTGCCATCAGTTCATCGCGAGCCTGCTCGTTCTCTCGGAGCGCCGCGATGGCCTGGACCACGTCATGGGGATCGACCTCGGCCGTGAGATCCACGCGAATCACCACTTGATCCTGCTCCAGCCTGGTGGTCACGGTCTGATCCACCACCTTGACGATGCCGGCGGTGTAGCTGCGGATATCGTCCCGGGTGACGTTCATATCCCGCACTTCGGTGATGCTCTCCACATAGGTCGCGATTTGCTCCAGCGCGTCCTTCTTTGCAGCCTCTAACGCGAGCCGGGTCGCGTCCGCCCGGTTGTCATGGTCACCCATTCGGTACTCGCCGCCGGCGGTGACGGTGCGCGCGTCGGCTGAACGCATGGGGAGATCGGTGGAGGCGGCCGGCGCGCGCGTCTCCGATGGTGCCGGCGTTTCGAGATCTCGCTGTGTGAGTTGCCCGCGGTACTTCTCAGGGATCGACTGGAGCTCGTTGGTGAAGGTCTGCACACCCTCGTCGTCTGTGTAGCTGTAGATGGTGGAGGCGAGGGAGAGTGATGTCGAGAGCGAAGAGCTGGAGAGCCAGAGCGCAAGCATCGCAGCGGTCGTCAGCAACCTGCGTGAGAGGCACATGGTGAAACCTCCCGTCTCTTGGCGCCTTCAGAATAACACAAGGCGCCAAGCCAATTTTGCCGGGTCTGGCCTATATATGTTGTGGAATCAGAGGGTTGGTTTGTCGATTTGGCGATTGGCTGATGGCACAAGCGCTGCCGGGCACTCCCTATCTCAGGTCTCACGACGTCAAGACGTATCTCGTGAAGTGTATCTAGTGGGGAGAATTGCCCATGGCAGGGGCAACGAGTTGATAATTTGAGGGGTTATAGTTCAAAGGCGGCCCGGTTCACCGTGCTGTCCGCTGCGAGCAACCACCGCCTCGCCTCTCCTTGATAGGAGGGGAAGGGGAGTCGGATTGAGGCGGTAACCCATCCTGACCTTGTCTCAGAGGCGCGAGGGCTACTTTTTGCTCTCCGAGGGCGCGCGAAGGTCCTTGCCGGGGTCAGAGGCGGGGGCGCCGAGGCTCGACCGCTCCAGGGTGGCTCGCCCAAGATCTTTGTCGAGATTCTTCAGGATCTCGTCCGGTGTCCGGCCGCCCAGTTGATCGCGAAACATCGTGGGGTCGGGCGGAAGTCCTGGCCCGCCAGGCGGGCCGACCGTGGGGGCGGTCCCCGGTCGATCGTTGACGCGGAAGTCGCCGGCCGCCCCGCCCGGAATGAGTTGGGAATAGGCCGGCGTCTGCAGCGCGGCGACCGTGAGAAGGAGGAGAGGCGCGAACCGTGGCATGGCGGCCTCCTATTCTATGGTGAGGTGTTGCGATGGCGTCTCGTTCAGCCTACCACGCGCGGCGGTGCCTGCACCAGGCAAACCCGGTACGAACGCCCGAAGCCGTCAGCTATCAGCTCCTTTCTCCGGTTGACGTGTGAGGAATGGTGAGAAATGGTTCCAGGAATCGTTCCCTGGTCTGACTGCCGATCTCAGGAATTCATTCCCGCCTCGTCTTCTGCATGCCGCGTTAGGAGTGCCGATTGGCCATCGCATCAATGATCTGAGTGGTGCC
>WBZO01000221.1_pt1 | contig 143712 bp, 123 predicted proteins | sample 5204261 | NCBI WGS metagenome assembly WBZO01 (sample SAMN12412400, study PRJNA552823) | activated sludge metagenome | isolation source: activated sludge from anammox sidestream of wastewater treatment plant... | place: USA: North Carolina | collected 2017-09 | reverse complement strand
CATCCCCTCCCCGGTGACCGTCACCAGCGAGAACTTCCAGGAATGGCTGGATTTCTGCGCCGACAAACCCGAACAGTACCTGCTCGACGGTATCATGACCGAACAAGAAGTCAAGGACGCGTTCTTCTCTAAAGAAGCCGCCCCCGCAGAGAAATTCACCATCGGTATCTCGAACCCGTTCATCAGCAGCGAATACCGCACCCAGATGATCGAGAACCTCAAGAACCTCAATGACGAGTACATGGCTGCGGGCATCACCAACGAGCTGGTGATCGAGAACGCCGACACCGATGTTGCCGGTCAGATCCAGCAGCTGCAGAACCTGATGAGCAAGAAAGTTGACGCGATCCTGGTCAACCCAGGCGATGCTCAGGGTCTGAACGCCACCCTCGAAGAAGCCGTCAAACAGGGCATCCTGGTGCTCTCCATCGACCAAGAAGTCGATGCTGAAGGCGTCTACAACGTCGGTCACAACCAGAAAGAGTGGGCTAAGGTCTCCGCTACATGGCTGGCTGAAAAGCTGAACGGCGAAGGCAACGTGGTCGAGATCGAAGGCTTCCCAGGACACCCCGCCAACGAGTACCGCATGAGCGGCGTCGACGAAATCTTCTCTCAACACCCCGGCATCAAAGTCCTCGCCCGCGAGACCGGCAAGTGGGACGAAGCCACCGGTCAGCAGGTCATGTCTAACTTCCTGGCTGGCTTCCCCGGTCAGATCGACGGCGTCTGGACCCAGGACGGCATGGCTATCGGCGCCCTCCAGGCTGTCATGGCTGCTAACCCGCCCGAATGGCCCATCATGGTCGGCGAAGGCCGCTGCCAGTACCTCAACCTCTGGAATGAGGTCAAGCAAGAGCGCCCCAACTTTGATTCGATCGGCGTCGCCAACGCCCCCGGCGTCAACGGCACCGCGTTGCGCATCGCCATCCTGATGCTCCAGGGCGAGAAGATCAACGAAGCTTCGCTCTCCGGTCAGTTCGGCACCACCTTCATCATCCCCTCCCCGGTGACCGTCACCAGCGAGAACTTCCAGGAATGGCTGGATTTCTGCGCCGACAAACCCGAACAGTACCTGCTCGACGGTATCATGACCGAACAAGAAGTCAAGGACGCGTTCTTCCAGTAGAAAGTAAACCACGGACCTCACAGGCGAAAACCGACCAACACAATCAGCCTGTGAGGTCCTTTATCACAACACAGTCAGGATAAGATGACTACATCGCTTTCTGCCCAAAATATCGTCAAACGGTATGGGGGCGTCGTCGCCCTCTCAGATGGAAATCTGGATGTGTATTCAGGCGAGGTACTTGCCCTCATTGGAGCAAACGGAAGCGGTAAGAGCACCCTGACCAAAGTCATCAACGGAGTGGTTGTCCTCGATGGAGGACAACTGCTCCTCGACGGCAAACCCATCAATTTCGATTCCCCGCACGCAGCCAAGAAGATGGGGATCGCCACCGTCTTCCAGGAGCTCAGCCTGGTGCCGAAGATGACCGTTGCGGAAAACATCTGGCTGGCGCGCGAACCTCTCCGTTCAGGTCTCTTTATCGACTCAAAAGAGATCAAGGTTCGCACCAAAAACCTTCTCAAGCTCTTCGAGGGAACCTATCGGATTTCCATGAGCATGGACGATCCAATCAGCTCGCTGCCCCCGGATGAGCTGCAGATTGTGGAAATCCTGAAGGCTGTCAGCATCGATCCAAACATCTTGATCCTGGACGAAGCCACTGCCAGTCTGGATAACCGCCAGGTACACCGCCTGTTTGAGCTGGTGCGCCAGTGGAAAGCGGAGGGCAAAGCGATCATCTTCGTCTCGCATCGCATGGAAGAGATTATGAACATCGCGGATCGCTATACCGTCCTGCGAAATGGCAAGACGGTGGATTCGGGCGATATGAAAGACGTGGACGAAAAAGCGCTGGTGAGCCGCATGGTCGGCAAAGAGACCGTTTACTCGCTGTCGCGGGAAGACCGCCCCAAAGAAGAAGAACCAAAACCGGCGCGTCTGACGGTTGAGAGTTTGCAAACCGGGGTGATAAAGGGTGTCGATCTGACCGTCCATGAAGGCGAGTTGTTGGGGCTGGGTGGATTAAAAGGACAGGGGCAGCGCGATCTGCTGCTGGCTCTCTTTGGCGATATCCCGTATGAAGGGAAGATCGTCATTAACGACAAAGAGGTCGACTTCTCGCACCCCAACCAGGCTATCAAAGAAAGCATTGCGCTTGTCCCTGGCGACCGCTCCCGTGAGGGGTTGCTGTCCATCCGCTCGATCCTCGAAAACCTCATGCTGCCCTCCTGGACCAATTACGGTTTTCCGCTGAACATGCGTCGATCGATCGAGGATGGCGACCGGGTTGCATCAAGCCTCAATCTGGTCATGCGCAGCCTGAGCGATCCGGTCAACAGCCTGTCAGGCGGCAACGCCCAAAAAGTGATCATCGGGAAGTGGCTGCTCAAAAAACCAAAAATCTTGTTGTTAGATGACCCGACCAAGGGTGTGGATGTTGGCACGAAAGCCGAGTTCTACCGTCTGCTGCAACAGTTGCGCAGCGAAGGAACATCGATCCTCTTTCATAGCAGCGACGATGAAGAGCTTCTCGGATTGTGCGACCGCATTCTGGTTATGTTCGAGGGAAAAATCCGCGCCACGCTGGTCGGAGCCAGCATCACCAAAGCCAATCTGGTGGCTGCCAGCATGGGAGCTTCCGAGGGAAATATCGCATGAAACTATCCCACCTCTCCCTTCGACACCCATATCTTCTTTCAGCAATCATATTTTTCGTCGTTTTGGTCGTCAATTTTTATCTCCAGGAGTCGATCCTGGAAGGCAATACGATCAACAACAACATGCGCGTCTTCCTGCCGTTGGTGCTGCTCACCGCCGGTCAAGCTGTTGTGATACTCACCGGCGGGATCGATATTTCGGTCGGCTCGATCGTCTCCATCGTCAGCGCCTTGCTGGCGACCCGCGTGGGCCTCGAAGGGACGGTCAACCAGACGCTCACCTGGTTTGGAATTGTGCTGCTGGTTGGGATCCTCGCCGGTAGTATCAATGGGTTTTTCGTCTCCTACCTGCGCTTGCAGCCGATCATCACCACCTACGCCACCAGCTTTTTCTTCGGCGGGCTGGCGCTGTTCATCCTGCCCCAGCCGGGCGGCGGAATTCCCGCTAAAGTCGCCAACGTCTATCGCACCAATTATCCCTTGGGGTTGCATTGGGCTTTTTATGTCATCCCACTCCTGGTTTTAAGCTGGGTCGCCATCCGCCAAACCCGCTACGGGCGTTATTTGTTTGCAGTCGGCGGTCGCGCTCAAGCTGCATATGAGACGGCTGTTCCGGTCAATCAGATCATCTTCAGCACCTACGTTGTCTCGGGGTTCATGGCAGCCCTGACCGGCATCTGCATCACGCTGCTCACCGGCTCCGGCAACCCGCAGATCGGCGACCCGATGACCCTGCAAGCCATCACCGCCGTAGTGATCGGCGGCACCGCCTTAAGCGGCGGGGTGGGCGGGATCGCCGGTCCAATCCTGGGCGCTCTCACGTTGGGCATCATCAAGAACATTGTCTCTTTTGCCAACATCGATTACTGGTGGCAAACCTTTGTCAATTACATGATTATTCTCATCGCCCTGGCTGCTCCAGGCTTCATCGCCCTGTTTCGGAGAAATCGGTCATGAAAAAAATTAGCATTTCTCCACCCGTCGCGGCAGTTTTACTAGCCGTCGTCCTATTCATCTTCAGCGGCTTCCTGCCCAACAGCTTTGGCACCAATACCCAGGCTGCCGTCTCACAGGCAGTTAACATCGTGCGCCTGTCGGTCTTCCTGGGAATCATCGCCGCCGGTCAGACCTTAATAATCATCAGCGGAGGCGAGGGCATCGATCTGTCCGCTGGCGCAATCGTCACCCTCTCCGCCATCCTGACCTGGATGATCGTACAGGGCAAGGATGAGCGGGTGCTGCCGGCTCTGGTGGCAGTCTTGCTGGTTGGCGCGGTTATCGGTTTAATCAACGGGGCTGGGATCATCTTTTTAAAGATTTCGCCTCTGGTGATGACACTCGGTATGGCTGGCGTGATCACCGGTGTGGTGATCATCACCAATCACAGCAATACCCCGGGCCGCCTGGCGCCGATCATGACCCGTGTGATCGCCCGACCGCTCTTCCTGGGCATCCCGGGCGCGATCATCATCTATGTGTTTTTCGCCGCGCTGATGTGGCTCATCCTTGAGCGCACCACTTTTGGCAAGAACCTGTTCGCCATCGGCGTCAACCGCGTCACCGCCAAACTTTCGGGGGTCAACGTAACCCACATGGTCCTGGGGACTTATGCCCTGGCTGGGGCGCTGGCTGCTTTCGGCGGTTTTATGGTGGTCGGCAATACCGGGGTCGTATTCCTCAGCCTTGGTCAACCGTTTCTCTTCCCATCCATCGCTGCAGTGGCGGTGGGCGGCACTTTGCTCTCCGGCGGTAAGGGGAGTTATTTCGGCTCGATGGCGGGGGCGCTCGTCCTGATCTTGATCAGCAGCGTGCTCACCACCATGCAGATGATCGACGCAGTCCGCCAGATGGTTCTGGGCGCCACCCTGCTGATCATCCTCTCGATTTACGGGCGGCAGCGCGGCTTCCGCCAGTAACCCCTTATCTCCTCACGTCTATACCTCCTCCAGCGCCTGGCGCAAGCGTTCAACCGCCAGGCGCGGGCTGGAAAGAATCGGGACCTTGCGCTCTTCAGCCGGGATGGTTGCGACAACCCGAGCCATGGATGCCTGCGCCAGCAGCACCACATCGTTGCGTTCCAGCAGTTCCTGCAGGCAGGCGCGGACGAGCCGGTCGTGCATCTCACCATCCCCAGCCAGCAGCGCCTGAAACGCGCCTTCGCATAACCGTGCATCCACAGACGCCTGCTGACCGATCAGTTCTGCCTGGCGGTGGACCAGCTCGGCAGTGGGCTTGAGCGTCGTCGGAACGGTGGCGGCTACGCCAATCCGGCTGCCGATTGCAAGCGCGGCATTCACCATCGGTTCGTCAACCTTAAACACCGGTACGCTGACAAACGGGCGCGCGGCTTCGACGCAGGGAGAGATGGATGAGCAGGTCACCTGAACCAGGCTCGCCCCGCCTTCGGCTGCCGCTACAGCGTGTTCGACCACGCGGCGGAAGATGAACGGCGAAAGTCCGCCCTGAGCCAGCACAACCTTGAGAAGCAGCTCATCCGCGATGTGCAAAACTTCCACATCTGACGGAAGCAGCTCTTTTGAAAGGTCGTTAAAGAGACCCACTAAAGACGGCACGGTATGGATAAAAGCAATTTTTCGCGTCATTCGCGTCCTCTAGCTTAATCTGTTTTGCCTCCACCACCCCCCCCCGGGTGAAGATATACGGTTTTATTACCGCTTCGCTATTATGCCACAAGGCAAATTTCTCTTCTACTCGAAAGATGTCAATCCGGTTAAAATGATCTGGCAGTAAAGAGCCGCGATGAGATCCAGTAAAAGCTCCGCTCCATCTTCAAGGTTTTGGTTCGTCCTAGCGGGGATCGCCGCCGGTCTTGGACTTCTGTATTGGTTCGCGCGCCGGCTGCAACTCCGCCCACGAGCTGCCTCCGCCAGACATGGACCGTTCAAACCCCCGGTTGACGGTCTTTCTGAAGAGCAAGCCGCCCAGCTTCAAACTGGACAGCTCGCCCGCCAACGCCAACAGCTTGAAAAACAAGCCAAACGCGCCAGTTGGCGCACTAGCGCTGTTTCGGTCTTCAATCTGACAATGCTGGTCATGGCGGTCTCGCAGGTATGGCTGAAAGACCCGCTAGGAGCTCTGGCAACCCTCGGCGTCCTCATCTTGAACATCTCCATGAACGCATTGCAACAGAACTTAGCCTCCCAGCGGGTGAGCAAGGTCGCCCTTCAAGCCCGACCCTTCGCAACTGTAGTCCGCGAGAGCCGTCTGCGCAGCCTCTCTTTGGACGAAATCGTAATCGGTGATGTACTGGTGGCTGGACCAGGGGATGAGATACTGGCTAACGGTATCATCCTTGAAAGCCAGGATCTGACAATCCATAATGCGCAGCGCCTCGAAGAAAACCCGCTCCACCTGCACAAAGGAGACCTAGTTCAAGCTGGCAGCATGTGCGATTCCGGTCAGGCAGTTTACCAGATCACCCACCTGCCGCCCCTCTATCCCACCGTATCGATTACCCCTCGCAAGAGCGCCTCTGCCAGCGAAAAAACCCACCTCGAGAGTATTCTGTTGCGCGTTCTCTATCTCCTGCTGTTGTTAGCGGGTCTATTTTATGCCTTGGTGCTTATCGAAATCTCCCGCATCGATGTGCTAGAGCCCGAGCAGATGCGGCTGGCTCGGGACGTAATGGGAATCATCTTCGGCTTGGCGCCGACGGGGTTCTTCTTGATGATTGTGGTGAACTACGCTAAAGGAACTAGCGACCTGGCGCGCCTGGGGGCGCTAGTGAGGGATAAACGCTCCATCGAAACCCTGGCAGATCTCACCTCGCTGTGTATCCATCAAAAGACAATTCTGTCCAATCTGGATGTGCAGACCGAGATGATTCCTTTCCAATCCGGCGCCTCCGCTCTGGCGGAATATTTTGTCCGCCGCGTGCTGGGGGTGATGGGTCGCAGCCTCGCAGGCGCTCAGGTCGTTCTCGCAGCGATTTCAGACGCATTTGACGGTGAACGCCGCCAGCCGCGCCAACAAGCTTTCTTCTTCTCGTTGAACGGTTGGGGGGCAGCCAGTTTTGCGTACTCTGATCTGCGCGGCACTTTCGTGATCGGTTATCCCGAAATCCTCAAACCGTATCTGACCGCGCCTTCTGACAGCGCCTCCCCCGTCTCAGCCGCCTCAACCCAACCCAAGCCCCCGATCCTGGCACGCCTGCGCAGCCGTTTCACCCGCCCGCAAAGCGAGCCTGAACCCGACCTGATTCCTCCAGCCGCCCAGCAAGATCCATCCGACGCCGATCCTGCGCCATCAGACACACCCCAGCTCTCCTCAGCTGATGCGGCGCCTCCAGCGAAGGGAGTCTTCGCCCGCGTGCGGTCTTCACTTCAAGGCACCCTGAAGAAAATCGGCAGAACAGCTCCACAAGAAGGCGCTCCGCCTTTGGAGACGGGCAGCGTATTGGAGTTGCTTTTCGCTTACCTGCCAGAGCCCGTCGAGTTGTATGACCCCGCCGGCATTCCGCGCTGTCCCAGTGATTTAATTCCGGTCTGCAAGCTTCATTTCAAGGAAAAAGTCGTGACCGAACTTGCCGATGCCGTCAAAACCGTCCGCGGCGAAGGCATCCAGATCAAATTCTTCGTTCAAGAGACTGACGGGCAGGTTGAGGCCAGGGCAAAACAGATCGGGTTATTTGCAGAAAACGACCCCAATGCGGTCATTTCCGCAACCGAACTCGCCGGGATGCGCCAGGAAGAATTAACACAAGCCATCGCACATGCAAGCCTGCTTAAAGACCTCAACCGCCATCAAATGGCGCTGGCGGTTAATTTGCTCCGCCAATCGGGAGAGACGGTAGGCGTCCTGGGGGGCTCGACGCTGGATTTGCAGTCGATGCGCAGAGCCAGCCTGGCGATCGTCCGCCAGCGCAGCGATCAAGCCATTCTGACCCAGGCGGACATCGTGCTGTTAAAGGATCACCCGGATGCTTTGCGGAAGACACTCGCCCGCGGTCAGCAAATCGTCCACGGCATACTGGATGTGATCAAGCTCAATTTGGTCCAAATCGGTTATGTGCTGCTGCTTTTGTTGGGTATGTACCTGATGGACCGCTCGCGATTCTATTACGCCGGATCACAGGGCAGCATGGCGGGGCTGTTTGCCGTCACAATTCCCGCGATTTTCCTCTCGCTCTGGGCGCCAACGGGCGCGGTTAATCAAGGTTCGATGCGCGTTTACCTGACAAGGTTTATTATTCCACCGGCGGTTACGATTGCCCTGGCTGTGCTGGTTCTGGATCAGTATTTCATTTCCATCACAAACGACCCAGTCTATACCCGGCTCATCATCACCCATGCGCTGGTTAGCATGGGGCTGCTGCTGGTGCTTTTCACCCGACCCATTTCAAAATGGCTGGCTGGCGGCGACCGCCTGACGCGCGACCCGCGCCCCACCATTATGGCTGTTGTCTTGTTTTTGCTCTGGAATGGTTTTGTGTGGATCGGACTTGCCCAGAAATACCTCTCCGTGGCTCCGCTGGCTTCCCTATCGGATTATCGGACCGTCTGGATCGCCGCGCTGATCTGGGGCTTGGTTACCCAGCTCGTGTGGCGCCTTCCCTGGCTGAACCGCAGCGTTGACTATCTCTCATCCTGGCTCGAGGTAGATAATGACGAACCCGAGCTCCGCAAAGCTCGGGCGCCGGTATCGCTCGGATAACTCCCGGACTCAACCCTCTATTCCCAACAGCTTGTTCAGTTTCTCGACGTCGAAATTCACCACGACCGTTCCATTAACCTTAAAGATCGGCGTGGATTCGTATCCACCGGTCCAGACGCGCACCTCAGCCGCGGCCTGTCTATCGCGGGCGATGTTGATTTCTTTAAAGTCGATATGGTTGTTTTTAAGATAGGCGCGCGCCCTGCGGCAAGCCGGGCACCAGTCGGTGCAGTACATCGTCACATCCAGCCCCGCCACCGGTTCGGACGGCTGAGCCGGCTGCACAGGCGCGGCGACAATCTCCTGCGGGACCGGCACGCCTTCCAGCGCGGCTAGCTCCCGGAACAGGACCTCGTTGTCCGGCTGATCGTCAATATCGTGCACGTCCACATAGTAGATGACGCCGGCGCGGTCGATGATGAAAATCGCCCGCTCGCTGTAGCCCTCGGAGCGCAGCACGCCAAATTTCTGCGCCACCGCGCCGTGCGGCCAAAAATCCGAGAGCAGCGGGTAGGTAACTCCACCCAGGCTTTCCGCCCAGGCTTTCAGGCTGTCCTTGCTGTCAACGCTGATACCCAGAACCTGGGTATTTACCCGCTCGAACCGGTCCAATGCGACCTGGTACGAGGGGATCTGCGCCGTTCAAACCGGCGTCCAGGCTAACGGAAAGAACGCCAGGACGACGTTTTTCTTGCCCAAATAATCGCTCAGGCGGGTTTTTCCGCCCAAGTGGTTTTCCAGGACGAAATCGGGGGCATATTGCCCAACTTTCAACGCCATGTTCTACTCCCAGTACCGAAATAAAGTGATGGTTTTGATGTGCATAACAGAAAATCGTTCCGCAAACAAGGAGGTCATCCGCAACCGCGCCCCAACCGTTCAAGCGACTTCGTCCGGCTTTTCACGGCACCCCTCAGGTTTTTCAAGCATCTCTGCGATCCGCTGCATGATTGCCTCCGCAGCTTCGGTTTTTGTCATCAGCGGCAAGGTCTCGTTCTGCCCGTCGGGGTACAGCAAGGTGATCCGGTTTGTATCCGCGCCAAACCCGGCATCCTGCGCGAGGATGTCGTTGGCTGCGATTAGGTCGAGACTTTTGGAGATCAGCTTCTGGCGGGCGTTCTCCAGGAGTTGCTGAGATTCAGCCGCGAACCCCGCCGTCAGGCGCGGCCAGCCGAGGCGCTCCTTGTTCAGCGCAACCTGTTTCAGGATATCGGGCGTGTTTTCCAGCCGGATCTCTGGCAGCCCGCCTTCTTTTTTGATTTTTTGGCTTGCGGCATTTGCCGGTCGAAAGTCCGCCACAGCCGCAGCCATCACCAACGCGTCCGCTCCGGGCAGCGCCGCAATTACAGCTTCCAGCATCTGCTGGGCGCTCTCGACCTCGACCCGCTGCGCGCCGACCGGCGTTTCGAGCCCGACCGGACCGCTGATCAGGACAACCTGCGCGCCCAGGTCTAGCGCAGCCTGCGCCAGCGCAAAGCCCTGTTTGCCGGAAGAGCGGTTTGCGATCACCCGCACCGGATCGATCGCCTCTTGCGTTCCGCCGGCGGTCACAACCACCTTCCGGTCTGCCAGCCGTCCGCCGCGCCCCAATTCCAGCCGCACTGCGCCGAGCAACTCAACTGGCTCGACCATCCTGCCCGTTCCGCTCAACCCTGAAGCCAGGCGGCCCTCCGCCGGACCGATCACGACCGCGTTGCGGGCGCGCAGCTTTGCCAGGTTAGCCTGGGTCGCCGGGTGATCATACATGCCGCCATCCATTGCCGGGGCAATCAGCAGCGGACAGTTCGCCGCCAGCGCGGTGACGGTCAGCAGGTTGTCAGCCAGACCGTGCGCCAGTTTTGCCAGCGTATTAGCTGAGGCTGGCGCAATCAACATCAGGTCGGCTGACCGCGCCAGCCCGATGTGTTGAACGTGTCCTTCCGCGCCCCACAGGTCCGCCTCCACGTAGGCTTTACGCCCGGTTACGGATTGGAAGGTCAGCGGAGCTACAAAGCGGGTCGCCGCTTCGGTCAGGATCACATCCACCTCTCCGCCAGCCTGGGTCAGCTTGGATGCCAGGTCAGCCGCCTTGTAAGCCGCAATTGACCCGGTCGCGCCCAACAATATGCGCTTTCCTTTAATAGGATTCATGAGCCCCAGCCTCTCAGCCCATAAACAAACAAGCCGAAATACTCTTTGAGCATGCGCGTCGTCAATCCCAGGTTGCCGACATTTGGCAGCGTATTCAACATCATTGTCCGCCAATCGCTGTGCAGCATCGTGCGCCACATTCGTTCCGTCACATTATAGTCGCTCGGGACTGGGATCACCTCCAGCCCCTGCGCTTCGAACAGGCGCAGAGCACGCGGCATGTGCCAGGCGGAGGTGACCAGCAGGATGCGCCCAACGCCCTTTTCTTTCAAAATCTGCGCCGAGTACTGCGCGTCTTCGGCGGTGTTCTGCGACCGGTCTTGCAGCCAGATCGCCTCTCGGGGGACGCCCATCCATTCCAGCAGATCCGCCATATCCTGCGCCGGGGTGGTTGGGCGCGGTTCCCAGTTCAGATATCCGCCGCTCACCAGGATGTGCTCCGCCTTGCCTTCACGATATAGCCGGGCAGCGTAGATCACCCGGTCGCCGGCGCTGTTAACTTCGACCATGGCGCGCGGCGCTTCATGAATTTCGGTCCCGCCGCCCAACAGGACGATCGCGGGAGCTTCCGGTATCGGATCCGGCGCAGGGTAGCGGCTCTCCAGTGAGCGCGCCAGCCCGGCTGCCGCCCAGCGGTTGCCGCCGACCCACAGAAGCAACAGCGCAGCCAGCAGCGCCGCGCGTTGCAGCCGCGCCCTCCCGCGCAGAAAGACCGCCAGCAGGATCAGCAGGCAAGCCAGCCCGAGGGGGTACACCAATATGGGCAACAATTTTGACAAAAATACGAACATTTTTAACCGCGGATAGACGCAATCTTGACAACCCGGTCTTTGCCAGCCAGGTCTTTCAGCCGGCTCACCGCCGCCTGCGGAAAAGCGCGGCGCGCCAGCGCGCTCGCCGCCGCCCCTTGCCGCTCCTCGATCTCCAGGAGCATCAACCCGCCGCGGGCGAGCCTTTCAGGCGCCTGCGCCAGCAGCCGCCGGATCTGCGCCAGCCCATCATCTCCGCCGTTCAACGCCGGCTGCGGCTCCCATTGGCTGACCCGCAGTGATTTCAATTGTCCCGCAGGGATATAGGGCAGGTTGGCGCAAATCAGATCGAATTTCTGCGCGCCCGGCGCCAACAGATCCGCTTCCACCAATGCGACCCGCCCAGCCACGCCGTGCCTGGAAAGATTTCGCTGCGCCAGTTCCAGCGCCGTCCGTGAGATGTCGCTCGCAATCACCTGCAAATCCGGGCAGCGCTGCGTCAGGACGATAGCGATGCATCCGCTCCCGGTTCCAACGTCCGCTGCCAACCGCCTGCGCGGATAATCGCTCAACCACGCCAGCGCCTCATCCACCAGCAGTTCGGTCTCGGGGCGCGGGATCAGCGCCGCCGGGCTGACTGCAAATTCGAGACCGTAAAACTCCCAGCTTCCCAGCACATAGGGCAGCGGCTCGCCGCGTTCGAGCCGAGCCAGCTTGCGCTCCAGTTCGACCGCCTGCCGTTCGGTCAGGCGCGCCTCGGGATGCGCCAGCACCCAGGCGCGGCTGCGCTCAAACGTCTGCGCCAGCAACGTCTGGGCGTCCAACCCGGCGGTCTCGCTCAGGGGCGCCAGGCGCGCTTTTATCTGCTCCATTAATTCTGGTTTGGACAATCGGAAGTCCTGCTGCAAACGCTCGCCGGCTCTCACTCCGTGATGGCTGCCAGCCGCTCCGTCTCATCGCGCAGCGTCAACTCGTCGATGAACTCATCGATACCGCCTTCCATCACCGAAGGCAGATTATGGCTGGAGAGATTGATACGGTGATCGGTCACGCGCGATTGGGGGTAATTGTAGGTGCGGATTTTCTCGGCGCGCTCTCCGGTACCCACCTGTGAACGGCGCGCTTCTTCGCGCTCCTGGCGCAGCCGTTCCTGCTCGATCTCGTACAGCCGGGCGCGCAGGATGCTCATCGCCCGCAAGCGGTTCTGTAGCTGCGAGCGCTCATCTTGGCAAGCCACGACGATCCCGGTTGGCAGATGGGTGATGCGCACTGCGGTGGCGTTCTTTTGCACGTTCTGCCCGCCTGCGCCGCCGGATTTGAAAACATCCACCCGCAGATCGCCCTCTGGGATGTCCACTTCGACCTCTGCCGCTTCAGCCAGCACCGCCACCGTAGCAGTAGAAGTGTGGATGCGTCCGGAAGCCTCGGTCGCTGGAACGCGCTGCACGCGGTGCACGCCCGATTCGTACTTCAGCCGCGAATACGCCCCGCGCCCCTTGACCATGAAGATGATCTCTTTGATCCCGCCAATCCCGATCGCGTTCGCCGAGAGCACCTCCACCGTCCAGCGGCGGTTTTCGGCGTAGCGGCTGTACATGCGGAACAGGTCGGCGGCGAACAACGCCGCCTCATCGCCGCCCGTGCCGGCGCGGATCTCGACGATCACGTTGCGCTCATCGCGCGGATCCTGCGGCGCGAGCAAACCTTTGAGTTCGTTGGACAGCCGCTCGACCTCCGGCTCCATCTCGGCGATTTCGGCTTCAGCCAGCAGGCGCAGTTCGTCATCCGCACTGTCCAGCAGGAGGCGCGCTTCATCCAGCCGATCCAGCGCCTGGCGGTATTGACGCGCCTTCGCGACGACCGGCTCAAGTTCAGCCCGCTCCATCCCCAATGCGGCGGCGCGCTGATAGTCATCCCCTACTTCGATCAGCTCGCGGCTGATCTCTTCAAAGCGTTCTTCAATTGCGGCAATCTTCTCCAGCATAGCCTGCCCATTATACCAAAAATCGAGACCCTGCTGTTCGCAGGGTCTCGAAGGTTATTACTCGTTTAGCTCAACCGTACGGTTTAGTACTGGTAGCGCCAGGCGCAGCCGTAGGGCAGTCTGTAAGTGCGCAGATTGTAGTACCAGGTGCCGCAGCCAAAGGTCCAGAAGCCGCTGTAAGCGTAAGCATTGCCCCAGGCAATGTTCTTACCAACAGCCAGGTACTTGAAGTAGGTCACCTTTTCCATGCGGGGCTCACCAGCATAGCGGTGGGCAGTCGCAACCACGGTCAGTTGGTCTTTGCGGCATCCCCAGAGCTGGGTGGTGATGTTCGTCCAGCCGCAGGCTTTCTCGCCGCAGGGGGTGAAGGTCAGGCGGATGTTACCGTCGACGATCAGCGTGCCGCTGCTCTTGGCGCCGCCGCACTGCCAGGTGGTGCGCTTGTACAGGTCGCTCATGACGGTGAAGACTTTCACAGTCGGGACATCGCGATCGCCGGATGGAACGGTCAGATAATAGAACGCTTCGGTAACCGCGGAGCCTTCAAGCTTCATGTAGACATCGTAGCCGGATTTGTTGATGATGGTCAGGCGCACGACGGTGGTCGGGATCGCTGCCATCAACAGGGTGGAAGCCACGATGGCTAGCAAAACGAGCAAAGATACTTTCTTCATCTGTCATTCTCCTTTTTGTAAGGTTTGCAAGACTTTCCCTTTTGTTAGGGTAACGAGATTATAGCATAGCACTTAATCGAAGTCAATACTTTTCGTAACGACTTTAACCTAATTGCTTAACCTTTTCTTAAGACAGGGCAACTCACACGGAAAACTTGGTTTGCTCGATATCAATGCCAGCTTGAGTTTCCTCATATATAATGTGTGTCTATCCTGTTCCTGCATGGCGATATGGTTTATGAGGTTTTTAAGCAGTTGGCAAAGATTAGAAAACGGCGCAAATTCACTTAATAAGCAATTTTGCGCCGTTTTCAACCAAGTCAATCGGATTGCTAATCGAGAGGCGTTGGCGTGGGTCCCGGGGTTGGCGCCGGCTTGTTCGGCAGGTCTTTCAGAAGCTGCTCGGCTACATTTTTTAGTTCGGGGTCATCAGCCAGCTCAACCGCTTTTTGAGCGTCGCTCAATGCCTGTTCGAGCGTCCCCATTTCGGGGTACAGCAGCGCCCGGTAAATGAAGAACCGCGCCTGTGTGGCGTCGAGCTCGATTGCCCGGCTGTAATCCTCAAAGCTGCGCACCACATTACCCTTAAAGGACTGACAAAGCCCGCGGTTGAAGTAGGCATCCGGGTTATCCGGCGCGAGCGTCAGCGCCTGGGTGAAATCAACGATGCACAGATCGATGAACGATTCATCCTGGACGGTGTTCAACGCCGTGATGTAAGCCTGACCGCGGTTAAAGTAAGCTTCGGCGTCATCCGGGGTGCGCTCAACCACCAATGTGAAATCCTGTAAACCTTCATCCACATTACCCTGCAGGATATAAGCAATCCCGCGATTTGTGTGCGCCTTATTCAGCTCGGGATCGAGTTCGAGCGCCTGGGTGTAATCTTTGACCGCCTGGCTGAACTGATTCTTCTGCGCCCAGGCGACCCCGCGCGAATTGTAAGCCTGGGCGTTCTGCGGGTCGTAGTTAATCGCAAAGTTGAAATCAGTGATGGCTTCATCCAGTTTACCCATGTTGCTGTATGTGATACCGCGCTCGATGTATCCATCCGGTTTGGTCGGGTCCATTTGGATCGCCTCGGTGAATTTCGCGATAGCAGCATCAAACTGTTCGTTGATGCGCAATTGCACCCCTTCGAAGAGCAGCGTGTTATAGGGGTCCAACGTGTTGGTCGGGGTAGGAGCTTCGGTGGGACCAACCGGCTCCGCCGTTTGAGTCGGAGGCGGGCGCAGGGTCGGGGTTGGGATCGGCGTTCCCGCTTCTTCGGTTATGCTCTCGCTCGGAGGCTCAATAATAAGTTCCTTTTCGGTTGGCTTGGGGCCGATTCCGCCCGAGCAAGCCGAGATCGTCAGGCTGGCTAGGAGAAGGACAAAAGCCAGCCGGGCTCTCAAATTTTTCATCATGTTTGTAATGCTCCTATATGCAATAAGGGATTCGTCCTGACCGATGGTTGTTTGCCGCTGGTTTGGCGTTTCCTTGAGACAGGCGTCTAATTATGCCACTGATCGCAGAGGATCGCAAGGGAGGCAAATGTGCGTTTGTGGGTGCGGCTAAATCCCCGCTCTGCTTAAAATTTCCAGGAGACGCTGCATTGCAGCCGTCAGAGCAGGATGGGAGACTTCATAGCGCTGGATGCTATCGGTAAGCTGGTCGCCAAAGGATTGAACATGCTCGGTGAGCAACGGCTCCTCGCGCTCGCGTAAGGCTTGGATATCGGCGATGATGCGCAGTAAACGCTGGCGCGCCTCGTCGTCTAAATTTTCGGTCTGCTCCAATTCCCAGCGGAGTTTTTCAAGTTCCTCGAGCAGTTCAGGATCGTTCATCACAGTTTCTCCTTTTTTACGGCTGCCGCTAGAACAGCTTCAATACTGCCTGAGAAGCCAGAAAAAGGAGCGGAGCGGAGAAAATGCTCAGCGCCACCACGCCGATCGCGCTGCCGTACGCCATAGCCTGTAACCAGGGCTCGCGGCGCGCTTCGGGCTCGCCCTCTTGCATGTACATCACGACGATCACCCGTAAATAGTAAAACGCCGAGACCAGCGAGGTGAGCACACCGATCAGCGCCAGACCGACATGTCCGCCTTCCAACACCGTCCGGAACAGGTAGAATTTCCCCACAAACCCCAGGGTTGGCGGCACGCCGGTGAACGAAAGCATCGCCACCGCCATCACCGCCGCCAGCGCCGGGTGCTTGCGCCCCAGCCCGGCATAGTCCTGCAACTCCAGCCCCTTTTCGCCAGCCTGTTCCAGGGCGATCACCACCGCCCAGGCGGCAAAATTCGTGAAAGCATACGCCACCAGATAAAACAACGCCGAAGCCACCGAATCGGCTGAAAGCCCATCCTGCCCGTAAGGCACCAGCGCCATCATGATATAACCTGCGTGGGCGATGCTGGAATAAGCCAGCAGGCGCTTGATGTTCCGCTGTGCAATCGCGGCGAAATTTCCCAGCACCATCGTGAGGGCGGCGAGCCCCCAGAGCACCGGGGTGATGTCCGCCGAAAACGCCGGAAAAGCCAGCACGAAGACGCGCAGCAGCGCCGCAAAACCGGCTGTTTTTGCCCCCACAGACATGAACGCCGTGACCGCGCTTGGGGCGCCCTGGTACGCGTCCGGCGTCCACATATGGAACGGCACGATCGCCACCTTGAAGCCCAGACCGGTGATGATCAGCGCCGCCCCGCCCAGGATCAACGCCAGGTTATAGTTCCCGCTCTGCACCACTGCCACGATTTGTTGCAATGACGTAGAGCCGGTCGCCCCGAAAACCAGTCCTATGCCATACACCAAAAAGCCTGACGCAAACGCCCCCAGAAGGAAATACTTGAGCGCCGCCTCTTCAGAACTCGGGCGTGGAGTAGCGATGCCTGCCATCACATATAGCGGTATCGAAAGCAGCTCGAGCGAGAGGAAAACCATGATCAGGTCGGCTGACATGCTCATCAGCATCATTCCGCTGAGCGAGAACATCAACAGCACGTAGTATTCCCCGCGGGCGATACCCAGGCGTTTCATGTAGTCATGCGACAGCCCAATCGTCACCAGCCCGCTTGCCAGCAGCAGCAGACAGATGAAGTGCGAGAAACCGTCCGCCATCATCATGCCCCCGAAACCCATGGTTGGCTGACCGATGCGGGCGATCACAATCGCCGCGCTTGTCAGCATGCCCAACGCCGCCAGCAGCGGGGTTATCGGCGAATTGGATTCCCCCTGCTGGCTGCCCTGTTGATCCTTCGGGAGCCATAAATCCACCAGGAGCAGCACGCACGCCCAGAGAGCCAGGACGATCACCGGTAAGATCGCCCACAGGGAAGTCATTATGTCTCCGATCATATCCACGCTCCCGTCATGGGATCAACGCCACAGCCGAAGCCGCCTGCACCGCGGCGACGAGCTTGTCGACTGCCGGCGCCATCAGCATAAAGAAAGGTTTGGGATACAAACCGATCCAGAAAATCAGCACAATCAGCGGCACCAGGGTCACAACTTCGCGCCAGTTTAGATCCAGCAAAACCCGGTTTTCTTCTTTCGTCACCGGTCCCAGGAAAAGTTTCTGGAACATGAGCAGAATGTACACCGCAGCCAGGATCACGCCCACCGCAGCCAGCCCGGCGAACCAGGTCGAGCCAAGCGCCGCGCCCGGCTGTCCAGCGCCCCAGGCGCCCAACAGGATCGTGAACTCGCCCACAAAACCGTTCAGCCCGGGCAGCCCCATTGAGGAGAGCGCTACGATCAGCGTCAGCGCCCCATAAATGGGCATGACCTTCCACAACCCGCCAAAGGCGTCCATTTCACGCGTGTGCCGCCGCTCGTAGATCATTCCAACGATAATAAACAACGCCCCGGTGCTCAGACCGTGGTTGACCATCTGCAAAATTCCGCCCTGAACGCCTTGCGGGTTCAGCGCAAACAAGCCCAGCATCACGAAACCCAGGTGGCTGACCGATGAATACGCCACCAGTTTCTTGACATCTTTCTGGGCGTACGAGACCGCCGCGCCGTACAAGATGCCGATCACCGCCAGCCCCGCCATCCAGGGCGCCAACTGCACCGTCGCCTGCGGGAAAAGCGACAGATTGAAACGCAAGAAGCCGTACGTGCCCATCTTCAGCAGCACGCCCGCCAGAATAACCGAGCCGGCGGTCGGCGCTTCGACGTGCGCATCCGGCAGCCAGGAGTGCAGCGGCCACATCGGCACCTTGATGGCAAACGCAGCGGCAAACGCCAGGAACAGCCAGAACTCGATGTTTGCCGGGATGCCTCCTTTGGCGATCAGCGCCGGCATCTGGAAGCTGCCCTGGTAAATCCCCAGCCACAGGATCGCCAGCAGCATCAAGATTGAGCCAGCCATCGTGTACAGGAAGAATTTGACCGCGGCGTACGTGCGCCGTCCGCCGCCCCAGATCCCGATCAAGAAATACATGGGCACCAGCGTGAATTCCCAGAAGACGTAGAACAGAAACAGGTCTTGCGCCAGGAACACGCCCACCATTCCGACTTCCAGCAGCAGGAAGAAGATCATGAACTGCTTCACCCGATCCTCGACTGCGGTCCAGGTCGAAAGGACCGAGACCGCCGTCAGCAGGGTGGTCAGCAGCACCAGCAGAATGCTCAAACCGTCCACCGCCAGAAAGTAATGGATCTCCCAGCCGGCAAGCGGGATCCAGGGCAGGTCGATCGCGAGCTGCAGGTCGGGGTTAGCCGGGTTGAACTGCGCCAGGACCGCCAGCGAGATCCCAAAAGTGATCAGCGAGGTGACCAGCGCCACCCAGCGCGCCAGCGTCTTCTGCTCATCGCGCAGGAAAAGCAGCACGACCACCCCCACCAGCGGGAAGAACGTGACCAGGGTCAAAGGATGTAGTAAAAAGTTCATGACCTTACCTCCGAAGTCCTCGTCCCTTTACCGGCGGCTCTCATTTGTAGAAATTCGAGCCGCCTCTCAGGGAAAGGGGATCAGAAAGAAGTTACCTTAAGAGCAGATAGCCCAAAATAATGACCACGCCCAGGAAAATCGAGAGGGCGTAATTACGCACAAATCCGGTTTGCACAGAACGCAGAACCGCCGCAACGCGTTGAGCGAGCGTCCCCAGCCCATTTGCAATCCCGTCGATGATGCCCAGGTCGATCCGCCCAGCCAGCAGCCCAGTGAGCCGGTTGAAGCCTCCAAATAAAGCCTGATCGTGGAACCAATCGTGCCAGAAGCGCCAGTCCACCACGTCTGCCAGGAAACGGCTCAAAGCGATGTACGGGTTCAGGATCGCCGCCCAGTACAGTTCATCGATCCAGTATTTATTCTTCCAAAGCTCGAAGAGCGGACCGATCAGCCGCCGCAGCGGGTCGTCCGGACGCTTGGCAGCTGGCTCCGCCCAGAACGCTTCGTAGCGCCGAGGGTTGTAGAACCACCAACCCGCCACAATCGCCAGAAGCGCCAGGACGGTGCTGAGCGCCGCCACCAGCATCACGAACTCGGCTTTGTGGATCGCCTGCCCGAGCGTGTGTTCCATCCAATGTTCCAGGGTGTGGAACTCCGGCAAGTTGATCAACCCGCCAAGCACCGTCAACCCCGCCAGGATCATCAGCGGGATCGTCATGACTGGCGGGCTCTCCTGGGCGTGTTCCGCAGCCGCGCTGCGCGGCTTCCCAAAGAACACCATCAGCACCTGGCGCGTCATATAGAAGGCGGTAAAAATCGCGGCGATCGCCAACAGCACATAAGCCCATATGTAGAGTTTGTTTGCTTCAGCCAAGATTTCGTCTTTCGACCAGAAACCCGCCAGGGGCGGCAGCCCTGACAGCGAGATCGCTCCGATCAGGTAAACCCAGAAAGTGACCTTCATCCGCGAGCGCAAACCGCCCATGTTGCGCATGTCTTGCGGGTCGAAGTCGGGACCCAGAGATTTGGATTGCTTCTTGAGTTTCGGGTCATGCTCAATATGGTGCGCGCCCCGCTCCACTCCTTGAATGACCGAGCCAGCGGAAAGGAATAACAGCCCCTTGAAAAAGGCGTGCGTCACTAAGTGGAACATACCCGCCACAAACGCGCCCATCCCCACCGCCGCGACCATGAAACCCAGTTGGCTGACGGTCGAGTAAGCCAGCACCTTTTTGATATCGAACTGCCCGACCGCGATCGTCGCGGCAAACAATGCCGTCGCCGACCCCACCAGCGTTACCATAAACTGGGCTTGGGGTTCCAGGATGTACAGATCTGCCGAACGCGCCACCAGATAGACGCCCGCGGTCACCATCGTCGCAGCATGGATCAGAGCTGAAACCGGGGTCGGACCAGCCATCGCGTCCGGGAGCCATACGTAGAGCGGGATCTGCGCCGACTTGCCCGTCACCGCCACCAACATAAACAGCGTGATCAGGAGGATGATCACCGGTGAGGCAGCCGCAACCTGCGGCGCCTTCGCGAAGATCGTGTTGAAATCCAGCGAGCCAAACGCCCAGAACATCGCAAACAGCGCCAACAGCATCCCCACGTCGCCGATCCGGGTGGTGATCATGGCTTTTTTACCCGCCACGGCGTTTCCGATCCCGTCCTCGCCTTTGTCATACCAGAAACCGATCAGCAGGTACGAACAAAGTCCCACGCCCTCCCAGCCAACGAACAGCATCAGGTAGTTATCGGCGCTCACCAGGATCATCATCGACACGATAAACAGGTTCATGAAGACAAAAAAGCGTCCGTAACGCCCCGGGTCGCCGTTGTGCCGCACGTCCTCGTGCATATAGCCGATGGAGTAAATGTGAATCAGCGTACCAACAATCGAAACGACCAGCATCATCACGACTGAAAGCGTATCCACCTGGAATGACCAATTCGCGCTGAAGCTTCCGATCTTGATCCATTCTGCCAGCGGCACCACCATCCCTTCGGGGTGACCGAGCAGCGAGACCAACAGCAGCACCGAAACGACAAACGTCAGCCCCGAAGCGATGCTGGCAACCCAACCGACGATCTTCTCGCCCGCCGGACTGCGTTTCAGAATCATCCCTCCGAACGCAATGTTAAACAACAGACCGATCACCGGAAAGAAGACGATCCAGGGGACCAGACCAAAAAATTGGGGAGCTTGTGAAACGGTTTCTTGAAAGAACATGGGCAGCCTCACTTGATTCTGGCTTTCAATTTACCTGCATTCAGCCCGAATCTCTCCTCGTACCACGATCATCCCTTCATGCTGTTGATCTGATCGACATCGATATTGCGCTTGGTGTGGAAAATCGCCACGATCAACGCCAGCCCTACCGCAACTTCCGCGGCAGCCACTGCAATCACGAAAAAGACAAAAATTTGCCCGCTCATCCCCTCATACGAGCGCGCAAACGACACAAACGCCAGGTTAGCCGAATTCAACATCAGTTCGATGGACATGAAGATGATCAACGCATTGCGCCGGATCAACACCCCCAGCGCCCCCAGCGTGAACAGGATAACCGAAAGTCCAGTGTAGTATTCGATGGGCAGCATGCATTCTCCTCCGCTTGTTTTTCCTCGTCTCGCCTGACCAGGAACGGCTCAGCCTCTCCGTCTCGGTTTTTTAGTCAGCACAATCGCCCCAACCATTGCAGCCAAAAGCAGGATGGAGACCACCTCGAACGGCAGCAAATACGCACTGAACAGCGTTTCGCCAATCGCTTGCGGCGAGCCGAACCCCGCCAAAGCCGGCGCCGGCGGTGCGCCTGGACTGGAACGGAAGAATAGCGCATACGCGGCTTCGAGCAGCAGAATGACAGCCAGCAGGATGGAGAGCGGTCGCTGATAAGGCAGCGTCGGACCGGTCGACAGCTTCTCGGCGCCCAACAACATGATCACAAACAGGAAAAGCACCATGATTGCCCCGGCATACACCGTGACCTGCATCAGCGCCAGGAAGGGTGCGTCGAGCACCAGATAGAAGACCGCAATAGCCGTGAAGTTGAGAATCAGGTTCAACGCCGCATAGACCGCGCTCCGGCTCAACAGCAGCCCAATCGCAGAAGCGACAGCCACCAGCGCCAGTCCGAAAAACAGGATCAAATCAGGGATCATGGGCAATCTCCAACTGAGACGAACTATCTCAATCCTGCGGGTTTTTCATCACCGGGATCGAGCGCGTGAAAACGCCTGGTTCCACCTTCTGAGGGGTGGGCTTGCCGCCTTCCGCGACCGGATCGATCAACATGCTTTTGTCGTAGATCGAATTGCGCCGGTCGTAAAAAGAAAGCTCGTAGTTGTCGCCCAACACAATCGCTTCCGTCGGACAGGCATCCTCGCAATACCCGCAGAAGATACAGCGCATCATGTTAATCTCGTACACGCGGGCATAGCGCTCTCCCGGAGAATAGCGCTCCTCGTCCGTATTTTCAGCCGCTTCCACGAAGATTGCGTCCGATGGGCAGGCTGAGGCGCACAACGAACAGCCGATGCATTTCTCCAGCCCGTTATCATAGCGCTTGAGTTCATGGCGTCCTTTAAAGCGCCGGCTCACCGGTCGTTTCTCTTCCGGGTATTGCACCGTTACCGGTTTAGCAACCAGTTCCCGCAGCGTTGTCGCCAGTCCTCTGGCAAGTTCTACTGCAAACATACAGTTCCTCCGATCAAACTGCGCATATCATCTCAACCGTTAAGCGATCATCCCCAAGACGTACATGACGCCCGCGGTGATAAACACATTCAACAGCGCCGCCGGAAGCATCACTTTCCAGCCAAGCGCCATCAACTGGTCGTACCGCACGCGCGGCAGGGTAGCCCGCACCCAGATGATGCCAAATAGCAGGATAATCACTTTTGCAAACAACACCAGCGGTCCCAGCCAGGGCCAGCGGTCGGTAAGGAACGGGAAGTGATACCCGCCCAGAAAGAGCGTTGCGGCAATCACGCTGACCACGATCATCTTGGTGTACTCGGTCAGCATGAACATCGCAAACTTCATTCCCGAATACTCGACGTGGTAGCCCGCCGTAAGCTCCTGTTCGGCTTCCGGCATATCGAAAGGCGAGCGGTTGATCTCCGCCAGGGCGGCAACTAAAAAGACCACAAACCCAATCGGCTGGAGAACCGCAAACCACACGGTTTTGGATTGAGCCTCCACGATCCGCGCCAGGCTGAGCGAGCTAGCCATCATCGCCGGTCCCACAAACGCCAGCCCCAGCGCCAGCTCGTAGCTGATCATCTGCGCCGAGGAGCGGATGCCGCCCAACAGGGCGTATTTGTTATTCGAAGACCACCCCGCCAGCACGATCCCGTAAACCGAGATCGAAGTTACCGCCATAATGTAAAGGATGCCCACATTCAGATCGCCGGCTAACGAAAAATCGATCGTGCGCCCAAAAAGCTGGATCGAACCGAGCGGTATGACCGCCAGGATCACCCAGGCTGGTATAACCGTGATAACCGGCGCCAATATGAAGATCAACTTATCAGCCTGTTTAGGGATCACTTCCTCTTTGAAGATCAGCTTGATTCCGTCCGCCATCGGCTGCAGCAAGCCCACCGGACCAGCCCGATTTGGACCGTAACGGTTCTGAAAGCGCGCCAGGAATTTGCGTTCCATGTACGTCAGGTACATGAACCCGATCAACAGAACAACGATCAAGATAATCGCTTTGACGATCCACTCAATCCACAGTCCCAGATCCATATCCAGCCTCGTAAAGTATGTGTTCCATTTCGCTCGGGCTAACCTGCCGGGCGGACTTCAACCGGCGTCGGCGCATCGATGGACAATCCAAAGCTGCGCGGCACAAGCACCACGCGCTCCGGAAGCGCGGCGTCCAGGCGAACCTGCACGATCACGCTCTGCGCTGAAGTATTGAAGGTGATGCGCGCCTTCCCGCCGTGGCTGATCTTCAACCGCGCCGCGTCGAAGCCGTTCAATACCACGAAAGACTCGCCAATGCGCTGATGGAGCAGTTCGGTGTGCATCAGCGTGGAACCTTGATCGTACAGCCGGGTGACGGGGAATGCCATCAGCCCCAGCTTTGGCAGTCTGAAATCTTCCACCTGCGACCAGGCTGGCTGCGGTTGAGCAGGGGCGCCCGTGCGAGCCAGTTCGAGCTGCACGCCCAGCCCCTGGGTGTTTTCATAGAGCGTACCGCCGTAATACATGTCCGCCCGGCCAACGATTGGCCATTGCTCGTGCACCTCTGCCAGCTTCTGGTACGTCAGCCCGGCAAAAACCGGGACGGTCTCACCGATCTGGGCAAAAACTGCGGCGGCGCTGCTGTGGTTCAAGCCATCCATCTGCAGCCGTTCGGCGATCAGGGAGGGGATAGCAAAATCGGCTTGCGGTCCCTGCAGCTCCGGCACGGACCCGGTCAACACGGAAGCACGGCGAACGCCGGGCGCTTCCGTCTTCGGCGGCATGGCGGTTGTCGACTGGATGGCGGGGTAAAAACGCTGCACCCGCCGCCCGCCAGAGGTGTAGCTGCCTTCGCGCTCAATCCAGGATTGAACCGGCAGCACGACATCTGCCAGCCGGGCGGTCTGCGAAAGGTAGAGATCCTGCACAACGACAAACTTGTCGCTGCCAAACGCCGATTGAAAAGCCGCGTCGTCGTTCACCGGATCCGCCGCGACGATGTAAAGCGCCTCAGCCTGGCTCAAATGCTCGAGCAGGTTCGCGTCCGCCTCCCAGCCCAACTCCCAGGCGCCCTGTTCGTTGGCGCGCGGCCAGGCGCCCAGCAGACCGTTGTTCGGCTTGCCGGTATGACCGGTGGTCAGCAGCAGGTTGGCGCAAGCCTGCGCCAGGGCGGCGCTCTCCGCCAGCCCCATCCCCTCGCTCCCAAAGATGACCAGGGCGTTCCTTGCCTCCGCAAACGCCTTGGCAGCGGCTTTCAAATCCGGGTTGCGGCTCAGGTCCTGGATCGATTCGGGCAGGTCGTGCGGCTTCTGTGAAAGCGAGCTGGTCATTGCCAACACGGCTGCGGCTGCCGATCCAAACGGGTAGCGCAGCGAAAAACGGGCGTCCCGGTCCAGCTTGGTCGCGCGCGGGTTGAGCGCGATCACGGCGGCGCCGCGCTTGGCTGCCTGTCTGAGGAGCAGCCACCAGACCGGCGCCTCTTCTTCCAGGTCGCACCCCACTACCAGGACGGCATCAGGGGGTTCGTTTTCGCCGCCCCCGCCCAGGTCCTTGAAATTCGAACCGGGCGTCAGCCCAACCTGAGTCGTGAGCTTCCCGCCCCCCATGTGGGTGTACAACCCGGTTTTACCGCCCAACCTGCGCGTGAGCTGGTCCAGGTTGAACAAGTCCTCGTTTGCCAGCCGGCTGCCCGCCAGCGTGAACAGCCCCGCGCCCGCGCTGCCAAACCGTTCGGCAATCAGGTCCAGCGCCTCATCCCAAGAGGCGGGCTGCAACTCGCCGTTCTTGCGCACCAGGGGCTGTTCCAGGCGTTTGGGTCCCTGCTCGGCGTAATGATGTCCAAACCGGCCCTTGTCGCAGATCCAGATCTCGTTCACTTCTTCGTTCTGGCGCGGCATCACCCGCTTGACCACCCAATCTCCACCCGTAACCACCTCGCGGCGCACGTTCAGGGCTAAATTGCACCCCACCGCGCACTGGCTGCAGATGGAAGCGGCTAAACGCAGTTCCCACGGGCGCGCCCCAAAGCGAAAATCCATGGTCGTCAAGGCGCCTACCGGGCAAATGTCCGTCGTGTTTCCCGACCAGTAGGAATCAAAACCCGGTTCGGAGTACGATACGATTTCGAGCGAACGGCCGCGTTGTGAAAACCCAATCACCCGGTCGTCGGCAAATATATCCTGGAACCTGACGCAGCGTCCGCATTGGATGCAGCGCTCACGGTCGAGCATGATCAATTCGCCCAACGGGTAGCGCTTGGCAAGGTGCTGCTTTTCCTCGTAAAGAAAACGGCTCACCCCAGGTCCCCAAGCCATGGTGAGGTCCTGCAGCGGGCATTCACCGCCTTTGTCACAAATTGGGCAGTCCAACGGGTGGGAGGTCAGCAGGAATTCCAGGATGTCGTCCCGTCCAGCTTTGGCGTTATCCGATTTGCCCAGCACCACCATCCCCGGCGAGACCGGCGTGGCGCAAGCCAGTTCGAGCTTCGAACCAAACTGGATTTTCGGAGAGCCGTCCTCTTCTAGCACCGCCTCGCCGGTCGCCCGGTCGATCACCGGTCTGCCAATCTCCACCAGGCACTCCCGGCACATTCCCACCGGTTCCATCTTCGGGTGGTAGCAGAAAACCGGAATATCGAAGCCGACCTTCTTCGCTGCATCTACGATCAGCGTTCCCGGGGGCGCTTCAACCTGGATACCATTAATTGTCAAAGTGACTGGCTTCGTCATAATCGTTATTCGTCCTTCGTCAATTTTTCCTGATCCGCGGAGACCACGGAGGCGCCGACCGTCAGGTCGAAATCGCTGCGAAACCGATCGATGCCCGACCGAACCGCCTCGATAGAAAATTCGCCCAGCGCGCACAGACATTTGCCGCGCATCTGGCTGGCAACGTCGTACAGCAGCGCGACGTCCTCCGTTTTCGCCGTGCGCTTTACAATGCGCTCGGTCAGATGCGACATCCAGTACGTGCCCTCCCGGCAGGGCGTACATTTTCCACACGACTCATGGCGGAAGAAATGCACGGTCTTGTTGATCAGCCAGGGGATGCTGATCGAATCGTCGATGATGATCACCGAAGCGCTGCCAAGCTGCCCGCCGACGCTGGGCACGCTCTCATAGTCCATCGGGGTATCCAGCGCCTGATCGTTTGCGGTGATCAGCGACGAGCTGGCTCCGGCAGCCATAATAGCCTTAATACTCCTACCCTCGGGGATGCCGCCGCCGCATTCAAAGATCAAATGCCGGAAGGTGGTTCCCAGAGGCAGTTCGTAGTTTCCCGGCTTGTTCACGCAGCCAGAGAGGGAGAAAATCTTCGTACCCGGACTTTTTTCGGTGCCGTTCGTGCGGTACCAGTTGGCGCCCCGTTCGATGATCGGCGGCACGTTCGCCAGCGTTTCCACGTTGTTGACCACGGTCGGCTTGCCGTACAATCCGAAAGACGGCGGGAAAGGCGGGCGAAGACGCGGCATCCCAAGCTTGCCCTCCAACGATTCGAGCATCGCTGATTCTTCGCCGCAGATGTAAGCGCCCGCACCCAGGTGCGTGAAAATCTTCAGGGAATAGTCGGCGCCAAACAAGTTCTGACCCAACAGACCAGCCGCTTCCATCGCGGCGATCTGACCGTCCAGCTTTACGGCAATTTGCCAGAACTCGCCGCGCAGGTAAATGTAAGCTGCGTGAGCCTGGATCGCATACGCGCAGATTGCAACCCCTTCGAGGAACTGATAGGGGTTGCCCTCCATAATTTCACGGTCTTTGAAAGTGCCCGGTTCGGATTCGTCCGCGTTCGCCACCACGTAATGCGGCCAGCTTTTGGCGTCAATCAACGACCATTTCAAGCCGGTGGGGAAGCCCGCTCCGCCGCGCCCGCGCAATCCAGAGGCTTTGACCTCCTCGGTCACCTCGGCGGGCTGCATCTGAGTCACGGCTTTCTCGAACGCCTTGAACCCGTTGTGTTCGCGGTAGACCACCAGATTGTCCAGATCGGGAATTTCGCGATGGCGCAGAAGCACATGTTCGTTTTCAGCCATTTGCGTCCCTCCCGCGCTCATGTCCAGCGACCCGGCGCCCGGCTGCGTCCCGCCGCAATTGCTCGATCAGGGAGAGGGCGTTCTCGACGGTCTGGTTTTCATGGTAGGTCAAGCCGGCGCCCGACTGGACTTGAAACATCGGGGCTTTATCGCAGGCTGCCAGGCACATCACCGGTTCGATGGCAATCAACCCGTCGGGGGTGGTCTCTCCCGGCTGAATACCCAGCCGGTCGCACAACTCCGTCAAAAACTTTTCGGCTCCGCGCAGGGCGCAGGGCAGGTCCACACAAACCTGAATGCGATAAACCCCTTTTGGCTGGTCGTAATACAGCGTGTAGAAACCGATAAGCGAAGCCACCTCGGTTGAGGTGATACCAAGGATCTCGCCAATCTCCAGGATGTCCTCGCGGCTTACATACATCTTGTCACGCTGAGCCAGGTAGAGCAGCGGCATCACAGCCGATTGACGCCGATCGGAGGGGTACTTCTCCAGAATGGCTTGGATCTCTTGAGCATATTTTTCAGCCAGGTATTTTCTTTCCAGCATAGTTATCTCCGACCCGTTTTTTAGCGGTCAACGTCTCCCAGGGTAATATCCACCGTCCCGATCAGCAGGACCAGGTCGGCAACCAGGTGACCTTTTGCCAAGATCGGCAGGATCTGCATATTTGTAAAGGATGGCGTGCGCCAGTGAACGCGGTATGGTGTGGGTCCGCCGTCGCTTTCCAGGAAGACGCCCAACTCGCCGCGCGGCGATTCGGTCGCCGCGTAAACCGAACCTTTTGGCGGAAGGAAGCCCTCTGTCCACAGCTTGAAGTGATGGATCAACGCTTCCATGCTTATACCGATTTCGCTGCGCGGCGGCGTGACGTATTTGCGGTTGTTGCTGCGCACTGGTCCCAACGGCAGCTTGTTCAACGCCTGTTCGACGATCCGGTTCGACTGGCGCATCTCTTCCATGCGCATGAGATAGCGCGCATAGGTATCGCTGTCGGTGTGAGTAGGCACATCGAAGTCGTAAAGCTCGTAACCCGAATAGGGCTGCGCTTTGCGCAGATCGTGTTCAATCCCCGCCGCCCGCAGCATCGGACCGGTCACCCCGTATTGCAGCGCGGTTTGGGGGTCAAGATGCCCAATTTCCTTGGTGCGGCGCATGAAGATCGGGTTTTTCGTCAGCAGATTGGCGTACTCTTCCACCCGCGGGGGAAAATAGCGGACAAAGTCGCGCACCGCGGCTTCGAATTCGACCGGGGTATCACGCCACAAACCCCCCGGGCGGAAATAGGTCGTCATCATGCGCTGCCCGCTCACCATCTCGAAAATATCGAGGATTCTCTCTCGGTCGCGGAAGCAATACAGAAAAACCGACATGGCTGCCGCATCCAGGGCGTGTGTTCCCACCCAGACCAGGTGTGAAGAAATGCGCTGCAGCTCGGTCAGAAGCACGCGGATTGCCTGCGCCCTGGGCGGCACGTCCAGGTCCGCCAGCTTCTCAATCGCCATCACATAGGTGAGGTTGTTTCCCAAATTGTTGAGATAATCCAGACGGTCAGTCATCGTCTCGGCTTTGAGATAGGTCTTGGCTTCCATGTTCTTCTCGATGCCGGTATGCAGGAAGCCGATGTCTGGAATGCAGTTGACCACTTCCTCCCCGTCCAGTTCCAATAAAAGGCGCAGCACGCCGTGAGTGCTAGGGTGCTGCGGACCCATATTGAGCAGCATTGTCTCACCAGTAAGCGCGCGCTCTGAAACCAGGTGCGCGAATTCGCCCAGCACGTCTGGAGACAGGTTAGCTTCAAAATCAATGTCCATCGTTTCTCACCTTCATCGACTCCGGCTGGCGCTGGAACTCATTCTGTGGCATACGGTTTGCGCTGATTAATCTCAGTGTAATTAAAAGTAAATTGGACTTCTTCATAGCCCAGCGGATAATCTTTGCGCAAAGGATGACCGACCCAATCGGCGGGCATGATCACCCGGCGCAGGTCTGGGTGACCCTCGAAATGGATCCCAAACATATCCCACAGCTCGCGCTCGAACCAGTTCGCATTCTGATAGACTTCGACCAGCGACGGCATCGAAGGGGAATTGCCATCCAACGGCACGCGCGCCCCGATGATCAGATTGCGTTTCAGCGAGCGCCAGCGGTAGACCACGTGGAAGCGCGGCGCCTGTTCGGGCCAATAGTCAACTGCCGTCTCCTCGGCGAGGAGCTCAAAATCGTATTCGTCCCGCAGGGCGCGGCTGAACGCCACAATGTCCCCAGGGTTCAGAATCAGGCTCACCTCGTCCCGAAATTCATAGAGGTTGGCTGCGAAACGTTCTTTCAAATCTGCTGCGATCGTCTGAAGTTCCTCGTTCATCATCCTTGTCTTCCCAATCCAGCTTGCGGCGCAAGGTTCTTTATCCAGAACCGGATCATCATCCCAGGATCGAGGTCAAGCCCAATCCTTCATTTTTTCTTTCTTGACCTTCTCGTGCAGCGTCACGATCCCATGAATCAGCGCTTCCGGGCGGGGCGGGCAGCCAGCGACGTAAACATCCACCGGCACCACCTCGTCCACCCCCTGCACAACGGCATAGTTGTTGAATACGCCGCCGCACGAAGCGCAATCTCCCATCGCGAGCACCCATTTCGGCTCCGGCATCTGATCGTACAACCGGCGCAGCACCGGTCCCATCTTCCGGGTAACCCGTCCCGCCACAATCATCAAGTCCGATTGCCTGGGGCTGGGGCGCATCAGCTCCATCCCAAAACGGCTCAGATCGAAATTTGCAGCCTGCGTCGACATCATCTCGATCGCGCAGCAAGCCAAACCGAAAAGCATGGGCCACATCGCATTCGTCCGCGACCAGTTGATCACATCTTCCAATCTCAGCGTCACCACCCCCAGATTGCCCGCCTTTTGTTCTATTCCCATTCCAATGCTCCTTTCTTCCACGCATAAACATAACCAACCAGTAAGATCAAAATGAAGACGAGCATCTCTGCCACGCCAAACAAACCGAGTTTCTTAAAGACAACAGCCCAGGGCAATAAAAACACAATTTCGATATCGAACAGGATAAAAAGAACCGCGATCAGGTAGAAGCGGATTGGCATTCGCCGGGTGCCGGGCCCGATCGGTCGCATCCCGGATTCGTAAGGCTGGGCTTTGCGCGCCGAAGGACGCCGTGGTCCAAACAAATGACCAAGCAGGACAACCAGCCCCGCCATGCCAGTAGCAATTAACACCAGAATAACGATCGGGAGATAGTCTTGCAACATAGACGCCTCGTCTATTTGATTTTAATTGACAAACTTGAATGGTTGTGCTTTACAGGGTGAAGTCGCTCACACTGTTTTGCCGGAATAGTTTATCACAACCAGCCAAGCGTGTCAAATTTCACAAAGACAATCCGTTTTATCGTAAAAAATCGCGCAACAACCTGCTGCGGGTCGGGTGGCGCAGTTTGCGCAGCGCTTTCGATTCAATCTGACGAATGCGCTCGCGGGTCACCGCAAAGTATTGACCCACCTCTTCGAGCGTGTGCGCTTTACCATCCACCAAACCAAAACGCAGTTCCAATACCTGGCGCTCACGGTCTGAAAGCACCGCTAGGGCGTTCTTCACCGACTCGCGCAGCATCTCGCGCGCCGCCGCGTCCATTGGCTCCAGGGCATCTTCGTCTTCAATGAAATCCCCCAGTTGGCTGCTGTCTTCGGGACCAACCGGACTGTCCAGCGACATCGGTTCTTCCAGCGCCCGCATGATCCGGTTGACCTTGGCAGACGCCCGGTTCCAACGCCGGCGCACATCCGCTTCCACGGGCGTCGAATCGGCGATCGAGCGCAAGATCGCCTGGCGGTCTTTTGGTTCCAGATAACCCGCTTCCAGGGCAATATCGTCGATGGTTGGCTCGCGGCCAAGCTTCTGGATCAACTCGCGCTGGATGCGCAGCAAGCGGTTCAGCGACTCGAAGATATGCACTGGGATGCGAATCGTGCGCGCCTGATCTGCAATCGAGCGGCTGATCGACTGCCGGATCCACCAGGTGGCATACGTGCTGAACTTATAACCCCGGGTCGGATCAAATTTGGTCACCGCGCGCAGCAATCCGATGTTCCCCTCCTGGATCAAATCCAGGAAAGAGCTGCCGCGCCCGACGTAACGTTTGGCAACGCTCACAACCAGCCGCAGGTTCGCCCGGATGATCGCATTGTGCGCATCCTCGCTCCGGGCGATGATCCCTTCCAGTTCGCGCTGCAGTTGCTCTTTTTCTGGCAGATGCTTCATGAAAGTAGCCTGTCTGGGGAGCCTGCCTTTGCTCTTGATATGGGTGGACAGCAGCTTGTCCAGGCTTTGCGGCAGCATGTATAAATAGAGAAAAACGGTAAAAGCCAGCCGGGCAATGTCGTTCCAGAGCGGGTCCGTTCCCCAAAGCCCATTATCGAGATAAGACCTCAGGTATGAAGGCATCCCGCTCTGCCAGGTCGAGCGCAGCATCTGAGCCTCTGCCAGAATTTGACCCAGGTCCAGACATTCGTAACCCAATCGTCCGGTATCCTGTTGGACGCGCGACCAGGTAGTGGACAACTCCTCATACAGCGCCTGGTAGATGCGGCGCGCGGTCTCGCCATCCTGGAGGTACGACTCGGGAATAAGAGCCTCTTCGTCCGCCGGGCTTTGGCTGCGCGCTAATGGATGCCTGCGGTTTAAAGCCTCCAGCCGCCGGGCAGCTTCCAGGCGAGTCGCCAGCCAAAACTCCTGATCCAGCTTTAGCAGATCGATGTTTCCGATCTCTTTCAGATAAAGCCGCACCGGATCTTCATTAATTTCCGAATATATTTTTGGGTCTTGGAGTAAGTTCAATGGTTCTTCTTTAATCAGCAATTCCAGGTCTGCTGTCTCCAACGACAGAGTCTCTTCGTCAATATCCTCGCCGGTGAATAAATCATCTTCTCCGTTTTCATTATCTCCCGAGGTTTCATCATCTCCCGGTATTTCGTCGACGCCGTTCAGGGTCAGATCCTCTTCATAGAGATCGGAAAGCGTCAGCGGATCGGAATCGTCCAGTTCGTCCTGGAAACCCCGAGTTGTATCTCGTGCTGTTGGTCCTGCAGACATCTCTGTTCTTTTATGACTATTTCTTTCGAAATGCCGCTTGGCGGGCTGATTGCTTGCTATCTTTAAGACCGCAACGCAGGAGAGCGGCTGCTGTATTTTTTCATTGCATAGTCGATCCGGCGTTTCGCTTCTGCCAGTTTTACCATATATTGCAGGTGTTGTGTGGCGCGGATATCTCCCTGAACCTGGGATTCTTCAATCAAGAACCGCTGATAGTCCAATTCCTGGTGGAGTCTTCTGCGCCTCAGATCCAGCAAGCCGCGCATCAAATCCTCCAGGACGCGCTCTTCATTCGGATCTAGTTTTTCCGTGCGAGCCAGCAGCCCATCCGCCAGATCCATCAGCGGCAGGGACATGTTGTTCATCACAAAATCCAGCGGTTCGCCCAGGTCCTGGTCAAGCGAGTCTTGAAAGAGGCGGATGATCGTTTTGTGGTCGGCGTGCTCGAAATCATCCGGCGCAAGGCGAGCCAGCCCATTTTCTTGCAAGTGACGGTCGACCAGATACAGCAAGTTAGGCTTGCGCAGCAATATCCCTAAGCAATGCGCTTCCAAAGTGTAACTGCTCATTGCAGCCGGTTTGACCGCTGGCTGCTTTTCTGAGGCGGCTGGCGCAGCAAAGCGCGCGGCGCGCGCTTTTTGGCGTCTTGGCTGCGGGTTGAAAGCCATCAACGTTTGCTCATCGACTCGCAGAAAACGCGCCAGCCGCTGTCTATAAGTGTCCCGTTCAATCGGGTTGGGCAAATCCTCAATCAACGGGATTACCTGCGCGGCGATCTCGCTCTTCACCTTCGCATCTTGGACATCCCGACCTACGGCAAGCGCTTCCATTACATGCACGACAATCGGTTGGGCTTGCTCCAGGATCCGCTGCCATTCAGCCGGATCGCGGTTGACCACTTCGTCCGGGTCCATCCCGGCTGGCAGCGTGGTGACGCGAATATCTGCCTGCAGGCGCGCCTCGTGTCGCAGCAATCCACGCGCATCGAAAACCGGATCCTGCTCGCGGTCCATCGCCTGGCGGGCGATCTGCAGCCCGCGCAGCGTGGCTTTGTCGCCGGCGGCGTCGGAATCTAAAGCCAGCACCACCCGCTGGGTGAAGTTCTTCAACAGATACAATTGCGATTCGCTCAAAGCTGTGCCCATCGGGGAAACCGCATTTTCAAAGCCAGCCTGGTGCAGCGCGATCACATCCAGATAGCCCTCCACGATCACCGCCTGGTCCTGGGCGCGAATCGCTTTGCGCGCCCGGTCGAGCCCGTAGAGCAGGCGTCCCTTGTCAAACACCGGCGTCTGCGGCGAATTCAGAAACTTGGGCACATCATCTGGATTGAGAATGCGCGCGCCGAAGCCAGCCATACGCCCGCGCCCGTCTCGGATTGGGAACATAATGCGGTTGCGGAAGCGGTCATACACGCCTGCCTCCTGGGCGCCCTTTTCATGAGCGCGCCCCGCCTCCCTCTCGGTCACGAGCCCCGCGGATAAAAGCTCATCGATAGAATGCCCCTTGCCCCTGAAGTGCTTCAAGGTCACATCCCAGGAATCGGGGGCGTAGCCCAGCCCAAAAGTCTCCAGCGTGGCTTCGTTGAGACCGCGCTTCTTTAAGTATTCCAACGCTGCTTTTCCCGCCCGGGTGTTCAGCATCTGGTCACGATAGAAAATCACCGCCGCTTCTAATAGATTGTGCAGATGGTCGTGCACTTCAGCAGCTGCCAGCGCTTCGGGGGTTTGAGCCTGCAACTGCAAGCCAGCCCGTTCAGCCAGATAGCGCAGCGTCTCGGAGAAATCCCAACCCTCCTTCTTCATTACGAATTGGAAAATATCCCCGCCCTCGTTGCATTGCCCAAAACAGCGCCAGGTGCCGGTGTCTGGAAAAACGACAAAGGCTGGCGTCCGTTGGTTGGGGTGAAAAGGACAAAAGCCCGTGTAATTCTTGCCCGTGCGGCGCAGTTGTACCGATTCGGAGACCAGATCCACAATGTTAATCCGGTCTTTAATATCGTCGGTTATCGACATTTTCCTACCAGACTCCAACTCAAAGGCACGATCGGGTCAGCCGGCTCCGTTGAGCGCGGCGTTGAAATCTTTTCGGGCTGCGAATTATTGCGCAATCGGCAGCCAGATGCGCAGACAAGAGCCTTTTCCCAGCTCGCTTTCCATTTCAATCTCCCCCGCATGAAAATCAACGATCTCTTTAACGATCGCCAGCCCCAAGCCGGTCCCATGCATCTCGGATTGCCGCACATTCCGCCCGCGATAGAACCGGTCAAAAATATGCGGTAGGTCCTGAGGGTCGATCCCAATCCCCGTATCCCGCACGGTCAGGCAGATCCGCTCATCTGCCAGGGCGGTCATCACCTGCACCTCTCCTTGCGGGGCGTAGCGGATCGCATTTGTGATCAGGTTTGTCAGCATCCGACCGATCTGATTTTGCTCAACTGAAATCAACGGCAGGTTCGGCTCGGGGGAAAAACTTATTTTCACTCCCGCCGCTTCCGCCAACGGTATATGAGCCAGGACAACTTGCTCAGTGAGCGTGTTCAGATCTGCAGGAGCATAAGTCACCGATCGGGTTTTGGATGCGGTCAGGCGGGAAAGATCCAGGATATCCTCTACCAGTTTTGTCAGGACTTCAGACTGACCCTTGACGACAGCAAGATAGTGTTTGTGGCGGTCTAAAGGCGCGTTCTTCAACAACTCTATGTACAAACCGATATTTGTGATGGGCGTTCGCAGCTCGTGGGATACATCGGATATGAATGCATCCTTCATGCGGTCCAGCTCTTTTTGCCGGGTAATGTCGGTCTGGCTGCCCACAAACCCCACCGTTCCACCGCTTCGATCATGAACCGGCGCAATTGTAAAGCGCACATTGTACTGCTTACCGTTCTTCCGCCGGCTGACCAATTCATCGCTCCAGGCATGTCCCTCTTGCAGCGATTCGCGCATCGCGTTCACCTGGGTGAGAATGTTATCCTGCACGATCATCTGGAACAGGTTAAGCCCTGAGATTTCTTGCACGGAATAGCCGGAGAGCTTCTCAAACGCCCGATTGACTGTCAGGATATCTCCCGCCAAATCTGTGACGACCACCCCGTCGCCTACGTTGGCTAAGATCGCCTCGACCCGTTCCTTTTCATCGTGCAGTTCGGCGGTCCGCTGCTCCACCCGGCTTTCCAGTTCGCGCGCATGCTGTTTCAGATCCAAAACCAGGTGAATGTTTTCGACAATCGGGCTTAGCTGTTGAACAACCACGCGCAGGATATCAAGATCATCCGCGCTATACACATCACCGCCCAGCTTGGGACCCAATGCCAGCAACCCCATGATCTGAGTGTGACCGACGATCGGCACCCACAGGTGGATCTGTTCGGTCCTCAATAACTGCAATTCCTGGGGGGTTAGCGTGACCTGGGAAAGCGCTTGCAGCAGTTCAGTGCGTTCGGTTGCGCCGATTCTCATAAGATATGTCAGGCTGGAGCGCGGCAGTACGGGGAATTGATGCCGAACGTGCTTCTTTGCCGCGTTTCCAAAGGTAGATTCGACCACCGAAAAGTCTCCGCTCTGGTCGCGCAAAAAAACCACCGCTTCCTCCAGGCGGAACGTATTTACCAGCCTTGCGCTGACGGTCTCTGCCAGCAGCTTCAAGTCGTTGATCTGAAACAGGTTTTCAGTAAGCTGGCGGATGCCAAACCGGTAATCGTACCAGCCGCCATAAAACATCTGGTCAACCAGCCGCTGTACCCCGCGAAAGAGAGGAATGTAAAAACTCGCCAGCGTCATCACCAGGATGGTGTTGATGAGCGGCGAGGTGCGCAGATCCTGGGGTAGTATATGATTTAAAATCGCGGAGAGCACCAGGTAGAAACCCGCCAGGATTGAAAAAACCAGGATGAAGGTCGCGCCGCGGTTGACTTTCTGATCGATCTCGATCAACCGATAGCGAAAGATGGCGTATCCGTACGTCAGCGGGAGAATCCCCAATAACAGAAACGCATAAGAATAGGGGACCAGAGGCTCCCCAAAAAGCACATCCGGCAGAAGGGTCAGAATTAGAAAAGGAATCACCGCCAGCGCGCCGCCCAATAACACCAGGCGGATCTTGCCGCGCACCCCAGGCGACTCGGCTCTATAATAATCAATTACCAATAACCCCACGCTTACAAACAAGTTGATCGCCAGCAGCAGCAAAGAAGCCGCAGACAGTTGCGGCGCTCCTGTCCACAAGAGCAGCGACACCCCGATCAGAGCGATCAGATACACAACCCGGAGATAGATCTTTAGACCCCTACCCAGGTTCGGTTGAGGGAAGATTGCATGAAAATGGACCGAAAGCGGACCGAGGATCCAGAGCAGCGTGCTAAAAAGCGTACCAGCCCAGATCATCCCCATAGAGGAAGCCGACCCGGCTGACAGAGTGAGCGCGCTGACTTGAAACCAAAGGAAGACAACCGGCTGGCTCTTCCCCAGCGGTTTGTAAGCCTCCACCACCACTCCCACCGCCCAGAAGATCAGCGCTACCAGAATCGCCATGAGCCGGCTGGCGATCAGCCCCGCCGAAGGCGCTTTCATAACGTATGCGGTCTTGATCGTCTGCCCATCCCGCAGGAGCGTCAAATTAATCGCTTCTCCGCCCTTCTTACCCAACCGGTTGTAATCAAAGCGGACCTGCTCGAAAGGGACCCCCTCCAGTGTTTGAATAACGTCCCCCGGCAGCAGTATCCCATCTGCCGGACCTCCTGGTTGAAGCAACAGGACCAAGCCCTGATCTACATTATCAATTCCATCATCTGGATAGCTGATTAACCGGATCGCGGTGAAGGCGATAAACGCAAAGAAGCCCAATGCCAGGATGAACGGCAATACCGCCATCCATCTTTCGGCTTGTCGTAAGGGGGTTGCGCGAGCGGCTTGCATAGCAAGATTCTAGCACAAAGCGCTGGTTTTCTTTACAAATGTATACCGGAGCGCGGGGCTTTTTAGCGGGGCTTTGCAGATGAAACACACGCTTGAACCGATCTGTACGGCTCAATCGAGGGGGTAAACCGCTGCCAGCAGGCGCAGGAGGTCGTCCCGCGCAGGCGGACGAGCGCCCGCGCTTTCCAGCCCTTCCAACGCTTTCAGGCGTTTGACTTCCAGTTCTGCCAGCACGTAAGCCGCGCCGCCAAAACGTTCGATTGTTTGCACGATTTGGGCGCCCGCATCCGCGGTCGCGGTCGGGGCTGCCAATAACTGTTCAAAACGTGCGACCACATCCGGCGGCGCCACCTCGCGCACGTACGCCGCCGGCAGCGAACGCCCTAAATCAGGCAGGCTTTCAGGATCTAGCGCGTTCTCATGCGCCCTTTGTTCGAGGATTTGGTATTCCTTCAAGTCGTCTAGGATTTGGATCAGCAGCCCCAACTGGACGCCGAACTCTTGAAACCCCTGCAGCGTCTGCGGGTCTGTGGTCGCCAGGCGCGCCCCCGCCCAGCCAGCCATGCCAAAGAATGTACCCGATTTTGCCCCCGCTACCTGCCAGTAGGTCGCGAGGGTTGGGCGGGGCTGCGTCAGGTCGAGGTGCTGCCCGCTGCACATTTCAAGAACCCGGCGCAGCATCTCGTCGCGCACCTCCCGCGCCGTGCGGAGGTCGGGGAGCGCTGCCTCCAGTTGGATCAGCGCCTGGCAGGCGCTGAAATACAACCCGGTCGCGACGCTCAGGGCGGCGGCGCTGCCGGATTGCGCCCACCAATCAGCCGGAGGATCACGGTCTTCTATGTTATCGGTAATCGCAGCCGCCTCGTAGAGCAAAAGCCAGGCTGCCGTCAACACCTGCGCCTCGGCGGCATCCCCTCCCGCCGCCTGACAGCACAGACCCGGCAGCGCCGCCAGACTCGACGCCTCGCCTGCATCCGAACCGCGGTTAACAGCCAGGCGCATCGCCCGAATATACTCGGACCATGCGCCGCCTGCGTGCCATATTCGATTGATCGTTTCTTGAAAAGAATTCAGTTTATTATGCCGAATCTAAAATTGCCAATTCTTAGCCTTGTAAAGATAATCCGCCAGGCGGACTTCATCGACGTCTCGCCGCTTGAGTCCGGTCTTGAGGAACGCCAGTTCCTCGCTCGACAGCTTCAAGCCTTGCTTTTCCAGTGTGCCCTCGGGATCTGATTTCCATTGCGCAGCGAAATCATTGTCGGTGGACAGTTGATGGACAACCTTTGCTAACGACATCTCGGCCTCCTGCGAGCGATTCCCGCCAGAACCGCTCATTTGAACTTGCACTTTTGATATTTCACCTTGCATATTTGTAAGGTGCCTATAAGAAAGAAAATAACATCAATTAAGCGGAATGTCAAGCATTCTCCCGCAGTTTAGGCAAAACTTTAACAATTCTCCCCAATATATAGGGGTCGATCTCTTTTAAATTATTTTGCAGATTAATTGCATTGCAGCCGCTTCGTTTCTCCCTCCTCAGCGGCTGATTAATTTTCTCGATCCGCGAACCCCTGGCGCTCTAAAAGCCTTCCAGGCGCGCCATATCCGCGGCGCCCTCCGCCAGGCGCACGATGCGCTGCAACAGCGCTAAGCGGTTCTCGCGCAGCCGCGGTTCATCCGCCATTACCAGCACCGCGTCGAAAAAGCGGTTGATCAACGGAATTAGCGGCAGGAAGGAATTCAAGAAATCATCCACCAATCCAGCCCGCCGCGGCAATCCTTCCGCTTCCAGCAGGGCTGCGTACAATTCGCTCTCGATCGGTTCCGCGAAATCGTCCGCGTCCACCGCATAGCTTTGATCCAACGGGCGCGTGATCCGCACGCAGCGCGCAAAGGCGGGCAAAATGCTGTGCCAATCGAGCCGCTTCGTCCAGGCTTCCAGTTGATTGACCGCCTGAGCCGCACGCGCCGGGATGTGTCCCTGCGACGCCAGTACCGCCTCCACGACATCATAAGGTCGCCCCTGATCGAGCAGCACGTTGCGCAGCCGCTCGACGATGAACTCCAACACCGCTTGCCGGTCGTCAGCGCTGATCGGCAGCGGCAAGTGCGCCGCGGCGGCTTCGATGCCGCGGCGTAAGTCGAAATCCAAGCCGCGGGTCAGCAAAACCTGCACCAGCCCCAGAGCAGCCCGGCGCTGTGCGAACGGATCTTTGTTTCCGCTTGGCGCCAGCCCCGCCCCAAACAGACCCGTCAAGGTATCCAGGCGGTCAGCCAGCCCCACGGTCAGCCCCGGCAGAGCCGCCGGCAACTCATCGCCAGAAAAGCGCGGCAGGTAGTGATCAAAGATTGCCTGGGCAACCTCGGGTGTCTCGCCGGATTGCAAGGCATAATAACGACCCATCTGTCCTTGCAGCGATGTCATCTCGACCACCATCTTGGTCGCCAGGTCGGCTTTACACAGGGCGGCTGCCCGCTGCGCGGTCTGCATCTGCGCGTTGTCCAGCTCGATCAACCCAAACAGATCGTCGACCAGGTTCTGGATGCGGTGCACTTTATCCAACATGCTCCCCAACTTCACCTGAAAGGTCAGGGTCGCGAGCTGCGGAACATAGGCTTCCAAAGGCTGCTTCAAATCCTCGCGCACAAAGAAATCGGCGTCGGCAAAGCGGGCGCGGATCACGTGCTCGTTTCCTTCTCTGACAAGTTCTAGCCCGTGCCGATCTCCATTGCGCACTGTGATGAAACCTGGCAGCAAGGCTGGTTTGGCGCTCTGTTGTTTCTGTTCACTCGTCAGCGCCGCCGGGGCACCTGCCTGAAGCGGAAAGTAACGCTGATGCTTTTTCATCACCGAAACCAGCACTTCATACGGCAGTTTGAGATGTTCTGCCTCAAAAACACCGCGCAGGGCAGTTGGCGCTTCGACCAGATTGGCAACCTCCGCCAGCAGGCTGGCGTCGCTTTCAACCCAACCCTCAGCCTCAGCCGCGAGCGCCGCAGCCTGCTGCTGAATGCTGAGGCGCCGCGCTGCGCCGCTTATCAGGATGCCTTGCTCGCCCAAATACTGCAGGTACTCTTCTCTCGAACGGACTTGTTTCTCAACCGGCTGAAGGAAACGCAGACCGCGCGTCACATCCCCGGATTGCAATCCAGCAAATTCAAACGGCACAACCCGCGCTTGCTCTCCGCTGCCAAAGACAGCCAGCAGCCAGCGGATCGGACGCGAAAAAGCGGCATTGCTGCTGTTCCAGCGCATCGGCTTCTCGAACTTCAAACCGGCGATCAACCCCGGCAGCGCTTCAGCCAGCACCTCCACCGCCGGGCGCCCCTCCTGGCGCACCCGCGCCGTAACGTAGCTTCCGCCGTCCAACTCGCGCACGTCAATGTCATCCAGCGTGACTCCTTTGCTGCGTGCAAACCCTTCCAGGGCTTTGGTTGGCGCGCCATGCGCATCATAGGCTCGCTCGGCTGGAGGCCCTTTGATCACCTGTTCCAGGTCGAACTGGCGCGCTGCCAGTCCATCCACCAGGACTGTCAGGCGGCGCGGCGTTCCCAGCACATCCAGGGTCTGATAGCTCAAACGCAGCTCGTCCAGAAGCGCTGGCAGGCGCTCTTCGAGCTGGCGCAGCGCGGCTTCCAGGTCGCCGGCAGGCAGCTCCTCCGTTCCGATCTCGAACAACAGCGGGGCGGTTGACTGCACGCCGCCAGCAGCCGTCTCCGCGAGCGCCGCTTTGTGCCCAGCCTTTGGCGGAGCGCTCTCAACCTGCGCCGCCTCATCCAGCCAGGGAAATTCCAGCCGCTGGCGCTGAGCCAGATAGGCTTCCGCCACGCCGCGCGCCACTTCGCGCATCCTCCCAAACAGCGCCTGCCGTTCGGTCACTCCCACCGCCCCGCGCGTGTCCAGCACGTTAAAGGTGTGCGAGCATTTGAGCAGGTAATCATGCGCCGGCAGCACCAGTCCCCTCGCCAGACAGGCATAGGCTTCTTGCTCGAACAAGTCATACATCTGGCGCAGACGCTCCACGTCGGCAATTTCAAAATAGTAGCGGCTGTGTTCCTGCTCCGCTTGCAAGTTGACATCCCCATCCGTCAGGGTCGGGCTCCACTGGATCTCGCGAAAGCTGCTTACTCGTTGCAGCGCGATCGCAATCCGCTCCAAGCCATAGGTGATCTCCACCGAGACCGGATCGAGCGGGATGCCGCCCGCCTGTTGGAAGTAGGTGAACTGGGTGATCTCCTGACCGTCCAGCCAGACCTCCCAGCCCAGACCCCAGGCTCCCAGCGCGGGCGATTCCCAATTGTCTTCCACAAAGCGGATGTCGTGCTCGCGCGGGTCGATCCCCAGCGCCTCCAGCGAATCTAAATAGATCTCCTGCGGATTCCCCGGGTCGGGTTTCAAGATCACCTGAAACTGATAATGCATTTGCATCCGGTTGGGGTTCTCGCCATAGCGACCGTCATCCGGGCGGATCGACGGTTCCACATAAGCCACATTCCACGGTTCAGGACCCAGTACGCGCAGGAATGTCGCCGGGTTGTACGTACCTGCGCCTACCTGGTTGTAATAGGGCTGCCAGATCAAACAGCCTCTGCCAGCCCAAAATTCTTGCAGGGTCATAATAATCGATTGAAAATTCAGCGGTTTATTCATAAAAACAATGAGATTGCCTTATTCAAAGGATGTGGATGCAACGCTTTATCTGATCGCCAGCGCCATCCGGATCGGCGTTCATAAGGGCGCGTTTGGCGCGCCAAAGATCAAGTACAGCATCACGATGACTGCCAGGATCACCAACACCAGCAGCGCCATAAACACGATCTTGACCGAATCGCTTGGTTTCTCGCCCGTCACTTTGCCGGTCTGACCGTTAACGAGCACCTGAAAATTCTTGCCCTGAAAACGATACTCGCCGATCCAGAGCGGCAGCAACAAATGCTTGAAGGTCATCCCGCTCCATTCTCCGCCCCCAATGTTGACATTGCGCTTGTCGCGGCCGGGCTCGATCAGGCTGTACATTTGGGGGCGCATTTCGCGAATCACCTCGTCGCGGGCAACCAGCGAAGCGTCCGAAAGCGAGCGGTCGTAGAACACTGCCGGCCAGCCCGCCAGGTATCCAGGATCGAAATTTTCCACGGCGTGTAAGTCGAACGGCTGCAATGCGTGCTGCTCCTGGAGCGTGATCGTCTTGATCCCTGGCACCAACACGTCATCAAAAAAACGCGTCTCCACGCCGTTTGAAGGTTCCCAGCGAGGGCGATCGTTACTCCCCATATTCACTTCACAGGACCAGCGCACTTCCACCGCGCCGTCGAAGGTCCAAAATGAATAATATCCAGCCCGAAGCTGCAAGCTCGCGCCGGAGCTGATCAAATTATCGGGAGCAAACAATCCTTTCCCCAACCACTGGCGCACCCGTTTACGCGCCTCGCCCTCATCGATCTTCACGACCGCGACGAGTTGCGGGTCCACCAGCTCTTCCAGCGGCGTGGTCTTCACGATCTGGTTCGAACCGCAGTACGGGCATTGGTTGGTTTTCTGCCCCGGGGGCAAAAGGCTGTGTGCGCCGCAGCGTTCGCAGCAAAGATGCTGCTGCGCCCTTGCCCAGGTGTGACCCAGCGTGGTCGGGATGAGAAAATCCAGCACCTGCTCAGCTCGATCCGCCAGCGAAGCCAATGGGCCGGCAGATTCTATGCCTGAAGCGGCGCTGTCTTCGTGATAACCGCAATACTCGCACGTAGGCGCCCCGCTCTGCATCGAAAATGTCAGCCTCCCGCCGCAGCGCGGGCAGAGGAACGCCTCGCCTTCAACCTGGATCGGCGCGCTCGAGGCGGGCCCCGCCCCTATAACAGCCGCTTCGTCAGCCCTTTCTAAGGCTTCTGCCTGCATCAGCCTGGTTGGATCGATCTTCCCTTTCAGCAGCGCCAGGCCGCGCCGGGCAGCGACGTTGGCAGGTTCTGCTGCCACAGCCTTCTCCAGATATTCGATTTGTTCGAGCGGGTCGTCGGTCGTGGAAGACAGCCAGATGTAGGGGCGGGCGTCATCGCCATTGATATAGATCGCGCGGTATAGCAGCGATTGAGCCAGGCTGCGGTGACCATCCTTCGCAGCCGTGATTCCATCACGCAGATAATCCATGAATTGGCGTTCGCGCTCGGCGTCCAGAGTGCTCATCACCCCGAAAGTTTACCCGCCAGTCCACATTCTGTAAATAGTTTAAGAGCCTGAGGCTTTTGTTAGCTCCCAGGCTTTTATCTCGAAAAAATTATGGGTTGACCAGCCTACAGCCGGCTAACGGGATATGCCTCAGGCGCCGCCCGGCGCGCATGACGCCGCGCTGAAACCGCTTGAGCTTACCCCGCCGCTCAGCCTGGAGGCAAAGGTGGATATTTTCTTGGAAACCTTGGGGCTGCCACACTCTGGACAGCTCACCTCGCTGATTGCGTTGGAACTGCGAACCAGTTCCTCAAAGGGCTGACCGCACTCGCTGCACACAAATTCAAAAAGCGGCATAAGCGTTACCTCACAGATGAAACATTCTGACAAACTATATCTTAGATGCACAACCGTCCAATAAGTTGCACGTCCGCGCAGGATTCTTATCGCCGGATTGGGTTACTGAACCCTGCCAGATCGGATAAAATCCAGGCAGAAAACTGGCTATATGGTCGCGTAGTATTTCATCATCCCACCTCGCAGTGAGGAACTCGCCTATGACCCTCAACCGGCGCACAAAATGGATTTACGGCTTTGGCGACATCTCTTTCAGCGTCACCAACACGATCCTGGCGGTCTATTTTGCCATCTTCCTGACCGATGTCGTGGGTTTGCCAGCCAGCCTGGCTGCCCTGGCTATTTTCCTAGGCCGCTCCTGGGATTACATTAACGACCCCCTGATCGGGCATCTTTCGGACCGCATGCGCACGCGTTGGGGGCGCCGCCGGCCTTTCCTGATCTTTGGCGCCCTGCCGTTCGGCTTGTGTTTTATCATGCTTTGGGTTCGTCCGCCCCTGGCGAATCAGTTCCTGCTCGCTAGTTACTACGCCCTGGCTTACATGCTCTTCGACCTCACCTTTACCCTGACCAATATGCCCTACGCCGCGCTGACGCCCGAATTGACCGAGGATTACGATGAGCGCACCAGCCTGACCTCATACCGCATGCTCTTTTCAATCGCGGGCAGCCTGATCGCCTTCACAATTCCGTTGGCGATCATCGGTTCGCTCATCCCTGAAAACGCCGGGCGGGTGCGTGAAATGGCGGTTCTTTTTGGACTGCTTTGTATGCTGCCCATCCTGCTCGTCTTTTTCAACACCCGCGAGCGCCCCGATTACATGCAGGCGCAGCAGCCGCGCCTGATCCAGTCGCTGCGCGCCGCGTTAAAAAATCGACCTTTCATTTTTGGCGCGGTGATCTTCCTGCTCACCTGGGTTGCAATAGACATCTTACAGACTGCGCTGCTCTTTTTTATTAAATATGCGCTGCTGCGTGAAGATCAAAGCGATTTGATCATGGGCGCCATCTTCATAACCGCCATCATCGCCTTGCCGTTGTGGGTCTGGATGGCGCACAACTGGAACAAACGCCTGGCTTACATCTTCGGGATCGCTTTTTGGGCTGCCGTCCAGGTTGTGTTGGTCACGGTTACCGCCGACACCGGTTTACCCTGGATCATGACCTTGTGTATCATGGCGGGCATCGGGATAAGCGCCGCCCACGTACTGACCTGGGCGATCATTCCCGACGCCATCGAATGGGATGAGCTGCAAACCGGCAAACGCCATGAAGGGATGTTCTACAGCCTGGTTTCTCTGATGCAGAAAGTAGCCTCTTCCATCGCCATCCCGCTCATCCTGCTGCTGCTCGACCGGACCGGCTACATCCCCAACGCGGCTGTCCAGCAGCCATCCGCCTTGTTCGGGATTCGGCTGGTGGTCGGTCCGATCCCGGCGCTGCTGCTGCTGAGCGGGATCGTCTTCGCCTACTTCTATCCGCTCGGAAGGGCGGAATACAACGAAGTGGTCATGCAACTGGAAGAACGCCGGGCTACTGCGCTGGAGCCGCCGGAAGTCCTATGAGCACTCTGCAGATTCTCCCGCTGCGCAGCCGGGCTGACCGTAATATCTTTCTGCGTTTTCCCTGGCGCATCTACCGCGGCGATCCGCTCTGGGCGCCCCCGCTTCTGCCGGAGCTCACGCGGCGCATCGATCCACAAAAGGGCGCTTTTTTTCAGCGCGGTGAAGCTGAATTCTTTATCGCCTGGCAAGACAACCGCCCGGCAGGCACCATCTGCGCTGCAGAAGATCGCGCGGTCAACGAACAACGCGGCATGCGCGATTGCATGTTCGGTTTCTTCGAGTGCCTCCCCGACTATGAAATTGCCTGCGCTCTGTTCGAGCGCGCCGCTGACTGGGCGCGCCAGCGCGGGCTGGAAACGCTCTATGGTCCATTCAACCTCGATTATGAAGACAGTTATGGCGTGCTGATCGAAGGGCGCGACCGCCCGCCGGCGCTGCTCTGCGGTCACACGCCACCCTATTATCGTGATTTCGTCGAGCGCTATGGCTTCGCCCCCGCGCGCGGCGACAATCTGGCATTTGCCTTCGATCTGACGGCAGACAACCCGGAAATGGAGCATTTACACCGCCTGGCTGACCGTCTGCGCCAACGCGGCCAGATCCAGATCCGCGCAGCGCGCCTGGATCGTTGGACCGAAGAAGCTCAAACCATCCTGGAACTGCTCAACCGCGCCACCGCCCACCTGACCGATTTCATTCCCTGGCAGCGCGAGGCGCTGGAGGAAATGCTGGCGCAATTTCGCCAGGTCGCCGACCCAGAGTTGATCCTGTTTGCCGAAGTGGATGGGCGCGCGGTCGGCTGGTTCCCGGCGCTGCCAAACTTGAACGAAGCCTTTCAACATGCCAACGGTTTGCGCTATCCCTGGGATTACCTGCGGCTGATCTGGTATATGCGCCGCCAGCCCAAGTGCCTGACGATCAAGAGCGTTCTGGTCTTGCCGGAATACTGGAATCGCGGGGTGGGGGTGCTGTTGTTCGACGAAATGGCGCGCCGAGTGCAAAATAAAGGCTATGAATGGATCGACCTGTCGCTCACCAGCGAGGACAACCCGGCTACCCCGCAGTTGGCGGAGCGCATGGGCGCCCGTATCTACAAGCGCTACCGGGTGTACCGCAAACCTCTATAATTGTCCGGTAAAGTTTCAAGGCTGCTAATCCAAAACCCCTTCCCCTTCCCCAGCCAGCGCCGCAGTAGAGATTTTCACCGCAGCGGCATGGGAGACGTTCGCGGGGTATTCTTCCCGACAATCGAGGCAATGCCCCGGATAATCCGACTCAAGATACGCCAATACACGAACATTAATTCAACTCTTGACACTTCCATAAAACCGTTTATAATAGAACATATGTTCTATATAGCAAGAATGGAGGAGCTATGTCTACTCTGAACGAGGCGTTGGCTCGCCGCCTCAAACCACTCGATCGCTTTTTTCCAGCCGCCGGAGGATATCCGCGGCTGCGCCGCAAGCCCCCGCCCCTAGTGGCTTACGGGGCTGAGGCGGCTGCGGTTCCGGCGCTGAGCGTCCAACCCAAACTGGATCAAATTTTGGACGGGTTGAATCTGGCTGAGATTCCCGAAAGCTCAGCCTTGCTCGGCGTTTGCGACGACGGCTTACCCTTCCTGCTGGATTTCAGCAATCCGGCGCCGGGGGCGCTGCTGCTCGTTGGCGACCCGGGCAGCGGAAAGACCGCCCTGCTCCAAGCGCTGCTGACCTCGCTGGTTCACATCAATTCACCCCAGCAGGTCGTCTTCAACCTGATCGCCGTCCAACCCGAAGAATACGCTGGGCTAGAAAACCAATCCCACTGCCGCCGTTTGCTACCGGTTGAACATCCCGGCATCCTCAGCCTGGTCGAAGAGATGGTGCGCACCGCTGAAATGCGCAAGCGCACCGGTCCACAGGACCCAACATTCCTGCTGGTGATCGACGATTTGGCAGCGTTGTTGCCGTTCCTGGACGAACCCACTTTTAGCAGCCTTTACTGGCTGATCCGCCACGGTCCGCGTTACCAGCTTTGGACGCTGGCTGCCCTGCCGGCTGGGCAGGTCTCGCAGATCGAGCCACGCTACCTCAGCGCGTTCCGCACCCGCCTGTTTGGTCACATGCAGGACGAGCGCCTGGCGCGCCAGCTTGCCAGCAGCGATGGGCTTTCGACGCGCCGCCTGCGAAAGGGCCAGCAATTTCTGGTTCCTTACGGCGGCGCCTGGCTGCGCTTCTGGACCTGCGCCCTCAACCCCTCGCAATCGCAAGCGCAGGACGAAGATTTCGACCCGAATAATCTGGAAGGAGATGAAACATGAACATCGGCATGCTCTGGTTCGATAACGACCCCAAAGTCAACCTGGACAGCAAAATCGAGCGCGCCGCGCTGTACTATCGGGATAAATACGGCAGCAGACCCACCCTCTGCTTCGTCCATCCCAGTATGCTCAACGGCAAATCTGGTGCAGTCGCTGCGCCGCCCACCAACGAGAAGCATAACGAGAAGCGCTTCACCGCCGGCGGCATCGAAGTGCGTTCCAACCAATCGGTCCTCCCCAACCACCTCTGGATCGGCGTCAACGGCGGGGCGTAACCAAGACAGCCGGGGCAGCGTACACTAACAGCGCTGCCCCGGCGCGCACGTCGCGGGCTGTTTCAACCTGTCTTTTTTTTAATCTGCCTTTCAATCTGTCAAGGAAGCGACCAGCATCTCCAACGCCAGATCGCCCGGCATCTGGCTGGTCTTGACCGCTTCGTCCGTCTCCAGCAGGCGATGGTAGATCAACCGCAGTTCCGCTATTGAAAAATGGCGCGCCTGCCCGATCAACCGGTCCGCCAGGAAAGCTTTTTTATCAAACAACCTAAACACGCGGATAACCTCCGCTTTGTCCTTGCCCGCATCCAAGATCGCGCGCGTCTGCGCAATCTGGCGAAACTGGCGCACGGTCATCCCAAAGATCGCATAATAGTCCAGGTAATCCAGCAGCCGGCGCAGCATCCCCAGCGCCCGGCGCCGGTCGCGGTTTCCCAACGCGTCCACCATTGCAAAAATGTCCCCCTGACCCACATCGGCGGTCAGCTTCAGCGCGTCCTCAAGCTGGATGGGGCGGCTATAGTTCACATAAGCCAGCAGCTTTTTCACTTCCTGGGCTGCCAGGCGCAAGTCGCCGTTGGTGAGTTCATACAGCGCCACAGACGTCTGCGGAGAAATTTGCCCGCCTTCCTGGCGCGCCAGATTCTGGATTGACTGCGCCCATTCACCGCCTTTTGGCGGCGGAAACGCCCGAATCCAGGCGCGCTCGGGGTTCTTTTGCGCCCATTTTTCGAGCCAGCGGCGCGTATCTTTTTCCCCCTCCCGCTCGACCGTGAGCAGTCTGTCTTCGCACAGGACCAGCGCCGTCGTCGCCGGGATCTGCTCGAGGTCTTGCATGAATTTCTGCCGGGCTTCCTTCGTCCCCAGCCGGCTCGTCGGATTGAACACGATCACCAGGCGGCGCTTAGCCAGGAACGGCAGCGCTCCGGCGACTTCCATCAACCTTTCCGGTTGAAACGCCCCGCCCTCCAGCCTGATGGTGTTCATTGCTGCAGCGCCCGGATCGTCAAACAGCCGCTCAAATTCGGCAAGCTTCTTGGCAATCCCAAATTCATCCTCGCCGTGCAGGATATAAACCACCGGCGTGGGTTTTCCCATATCTCAACCCTGCGTGGCGACCCGGTGAACCGGCAAGCGGGAGTTTTGGACGCGTTTCACCTCTACCACTTGCAGCGAACCCGGCTCGCCGGACGTGGTGAAACGCTCCTGGACCAGCAGACCGAGGGGTTGAGCAACGACGAGCGCCAACGTCGCCAGCATGATCGCAGCCGGCAGCCGCTCGATGTTGGTGCGTAATTTGCGCCCGGCGCCGAACATCGCCGCCCCGGCTGCCAAACCCGCCAGCACCCCCGCGGTGGCAAAGTTGGTCCCGCAGCTCGGATGCACCGCAAGCCGGCGCTCGCCGGCTTGCAGGCGCGCCAGCGCTTCCTCCGCAGCCGAAATTACGTCGGGGGTTTCCAGTTCACCGATGATCCAGAAACCGCCCACGTCGGAATGTCCCGCCAGCGGCCGGCCCGGAAACCCCTCCGTCAACACGTGCAGCGTGGCATGTTCCAGCCCGTGGTTGCGCCGCACCCGCGAGATGAGCCCCCGATCCAAGAGGCCGCGATTCGTCTGAGATAGTGCTGTCATAAATTCTCCTTGCCTATATCTTTTATTCTACCCCCATATCGTAAATCAATGGCGGTATGGGTCATGCCCGACTGGATGTGACTGCGAGGTATAAGATTGATCAAGCCGGTATCCGATCGAGAATTTCGAGGAAATCGGGTGAGGTTTCAGCCGTGAGCAGCTGCTTGCGCAGTTCCACCGAGAGCCTCAACGGCGAGAGATACCGGCTGGCGTATTTGCGGAAGAGCACCAGCCCGCGCGTTTCACCGTAAAACGCCTGGTTACGCTCCAGGTGGCGCAGCATCACTTCCCGCACCTGCTCTTTGGATACCTGATCGCGGTCCAGCCTGGAGAAGATCCAGGGATTGCCGATCGCGGCGCGGCCGATCATCACGCCGTCGCAGCCGGTGTGCGCTAAGACGCGCTCGATGTCCGCCGCGCTCCGCACGTCGCCGTTGGCAATCACCGGCACGCTGACCGCCTGTTTGATCCTGGCGATCGCATCCCAGTCCGCCGCGCCGGAGTACCCCTGCGCTTTCGTGCGACCGTGCACCGCGATCAGGCTTGCCCCGTTTTGTTCGAGCAGCTGGGCGACCGTCAGGTAGTTGCGCTCCTGATCGTCCCAGCCCAGGCGCATTTTGGCGGTCACCGGAATGTCCAGCGCCCGGCGGAGCATCCCGATTGCCAGAGCCGCCCTCTGCGGGTCGCGCAGCATTCCTGCGCCAGCCCCGCGCCCCGCCACGCTGCGGTCCGAACAACCCAGGTTGAGGTCGATCGCGTCCGGTCCGCGCCGGCGCAGCTTGAGCGCCGCCTCGACCAGACGCGCCGGCTCGCTGTCGTAGATCTGGTAAATCAGCGGGCGTTCTTCGGACTGGAAAGCCAGCTTTTCCTCCAGGCGCGGGTGACCGTGCAGCACATCCAGCGCATTGATGAACTCGCTGTAACTGACCGCCGAGCCGAGTTCGCGGCACAACGAACGAAAAGGCTGGTCGGAGAAGCCATCCATCGGCGCAAGGATCAGGTCGCCGTAGACCGGGATCTCCCCAATTGTGAAGCTGGGGTGCGTTTGCGTAACCTGCATGTCGAGAGAGAATCTAGCGGCGGCGGCTATTCCGCCTTTTCATCGGGCGAGCCCGGCAGCAAAGCCGCCTCGAGCGCCTGGCGCAGCGAGCGCGCCTCCACCACCTGTATGTCTTCGGGCCAGGGTTCGAACTGGCGCAAACGCCGCGGGACAATCGCGGTCTTGAAACCCAGCTTAGCCGCTTCACGCAGCCGGGCGGGCATCTGACCCACCAGGCGCAGCTCGCCCGAAAGCCCCACCTCGCCAATCAACACCGACTCGGCGCGCACCGGCACGCCGCGCAAAGAGGAGGCAATTGCCGCCGCTACCGCCAGGTCAGCCGCCGGCTCGCTGATGGAAATCCCGCCAACCACGTTGACAAAAATGTCCTGCTCGCCCAGGCGCATCCCCAAGCGGCGCGTGAGAACCGCAGCGGTGAGCAGCAGCCGGTTGAAATCGATCCCGTTCGGCGTGCGGCGCGGGTTGCCAAACGCGGTGGGGCTGGTCAGCCCCTGGATCTCGACCAGCAGCGGCCGGGTCCCTTCCATCGTCACCACAATTGCCGAACCGGGGGCGTTCACCATGCGCTCAGCCAGAAACGCTTCGGAAGGGTTGACGATCTCGACCAAGCCGCGCTCGCGCATCTCGAACACCCCCACTTCAGAGGTCGCCCCAAAGCGATTCTTCGTGGAGCGCAGCAGCCGGTAAGACTGGAAGCGGTCCCCCTCGAGGTACAGCACCGTGTCCACGATGTGCTCGAGCACGCGCGGCCCCGCGATTGCGCCTTCCTTCGTCACATGACCGATCAAGAAGACCGCCATCCCGCTCGACTTTGCCAGTTCGCGCAAGCGCGCGGCGGTCTCGCGCACCTGTGTGACCGAGCCGGCGGAGCTGTCCAATTCCGGTATATAAGTGGTCTGGACCGAGTCCAGGATCAGCAGCTGCGGCTTGACCTCCGCGATGTGCTCCAGGATCTGGCTCAGGTTCGTCTCGGTGACCAGGAACAGGTCTTGCGGAAACGCTTCTTCTACAGCAGCGGCGTCAGCGCCGTTCTGCGCCAGGCGCAGCAGGCGCTTAGCGCGCATCTTGATCTGCCGTTCGGATTCCTCCCCCGAGACGTACAACACAGGGGTGCGCCGCGCCATTTCAAGCGCCACCTGGAGCAGCAGCGTGGATTTGCCAATCCCGGGATCGCCGCCGATCAGAACAATCGAACCTGGAACTACGCCGCCGCCGAGCACGCGCGCAAATTCGTGTATCGAGAGAGGCAGCCGCTCATCGACATCCCCTCCGATCTCGCTCAGACGCCGCGGGGTCGTGCGCCCCCCCGAAAGCCCGCGCGCGTGGCGCGCGGCGGAGGCGCCGGCGACCTCGGGAATGATTTCCTCCAGCATACTGTTCCAGGCGCCGCATTGTGGGCAGCGCCCCATCTGGCGCGCGCTGGCGCGCCCGCATTGCTGGCAAACATATTGAGTGCGTGTTTTAGGCATGTGCGGTATTATAATTCAGACCCAGGAAACTCGAGCGAGCGTCAACTGACCGGCGCAGCCAGCGCCCCAGTCATCATTGCAACTGGAAACGTGCATCAAGAAAGCGCGAGCCGGGAACATCCCCGAATACTTGAAAACGGTTCGTAACAACATCGCCGGACGGCTTCGGCGGCAGCCCGGCTAACAGGAATTATTAGGAGGTGTGCAATGTTGGAATTGAAAGATTATCTTAAATTGGGTCAATCGATCTGGCTGGACGACATCCGGCGTGAATATTTATTAACCGGAGAAATGAGCCGGCTGGTCAAGCAAGGGCTGCGCGGTTTAACTTCCAACCCGACCATCTTCGACAAAGCGATTTCCAGCAGCAGCGATTACGACGGGGAACTGCGCGAACTGGCTCGGGAAGGGAAATCAGCCCCAGAGATTTTCGAGGAGCTCATGATCGATGACCTGCGCAACGCGGCGGATATCCTGCGCCCCGTTTACGATGAAAGCTCGGGCACGGACGGGTTTGTCAGCCTGGAGGTGAGCCCCAAGCTGGCGTACGATTCGCAGACGTCCCTCTCCGAAGCTCAGCGCCTGTTCAAAAAGGTGGATCGACCCAACCTGATGATCAAAATCCCCGCCACCCCGCAGGGTCTTCCCGCCATCCAGGGGGGGCTGGCGGCGGGCGTCAATATCAATATCACGCTCATCTTCTCAATCGAGATGTATAAAGAGGTCATCGAGGCGCACATGGCGGGGCTTGAACAGCGGCTGGAAGCGGGTCACGATATTCGCAGCCTCGCTTCGGTCGCCTCCTTTTTCGTCAGCCGGGTGGATACAGCGGTCGACCCACAACTCGAAGCTGCCGGCGCGAAGGACCTGCTCGGGACCATCGGCATCGCCAATTCAAAACTAGCGTATGCCATTTTCAAAGAAGCCTATTCCAGTCCGCGCTGGCAGCGCCTGGCGGACCATGGAGCTCAGCTCCAGCGCCCGCTCTGGGCTAGCACCAGCACCAAGAACCCGGCTTATCCAGACACGCTCTACGCGGACGCGCTGATCGGAGCGCACACCGTGAACACCCTGCCGCCTGCCACCATCGCGGCAGTGGAGGATCACGGGCGGTTGGAGCCGTCCATCGAGCGCGATCTGGATCTCGCCCAGGATCAGATCAACCGGCTGGCGGGGCTGGGGATCGATCTGGATGCGGTCACCCAGAAATTGCAGGATGAGGGTGTATCTAACTTTGTCAAGTCGTTCGATTTATTGATGAAGAGCATCACCCGCAAGGCGGAGAGCTTCCGCGCCGCAGACCTGGAATTTTCCGCCGCGCTCGGCGCAAACCAGCAGCCAGTCGACGCGGCGCTTAACGAACTGGCAGAAAAGCGCATCATCCCGCGCATCTGGGAGCTGGATTACACCGTTTGGAAGCCCGAACCACAAGAGATCTCCAACCGCCTGGGGTGGCTGCAAATCGCCGAAGCCATGCAGAAAGAGATCCCGCGCCTTCAGGCATTGCAGGACGAGCTGCGCCAACAGGGCTACACCCATGCGTTGCTGCTCGGGATGGGCGGATCGAGCCTGGCGCCGGAAGTGATGCGCAAGACCTTTGGGGTTCGCCCGGGCTGCCTCGACCTGGTTGCGCTCGACAGCACCGACCCGGCGGCAGTGCTCGATTGCGCCCACCGCCTGGACCCCGCCAAAACGCTCTACATCGTCTCCAGCAAGTCCGGCGGAACGGTAGAAACGATCTCTTTTTTCAAGTACTTCTACAACCTCGCAGCCCAACGTCTCGGCGCAGCGCAGGCGGGAGAGCATTTCATCGCGATTACCGACCCGGGTAGCGGTTTGGCGCAGATCGGTCACGACTTCAGTTTTCGCGCGGTGTTTTTGAACGACCCTAACATCGGCGGGCGCTATTCCGCGCTCTCCCATTTCGGGCTCGTTCCAGCAGCGCTGATCGGGGTCGACCTCGAATTGCTGCTTCAGCGCGCCATTGGGATGGCGGATTGCTGTAAGAAGACGGCCCCGCGCGACAACCCGGGCGCTCACCTGGGGGCGATCATCGCCGAACTGGCGCGCCAGGGGCGCGACAAGCTTACCTTTATCACCTCGGCTGAAGTCTGCAACTTTGGCGATTGGGTGGAACAGCTCATTGCCGAGAGCACCGGCAAAGACGGCAAAGGCATTCTTCCGGTGGTCGGCGAAGCCGTTGGGCTTCCAGAGAATTACGCCGATGACCGGGCGTTTGTTTACCTGCGGCTGGCGGACGAGCACGATTTTGACGTTCCGGTGCTGGCGCTCGAATTCGCGGGGCACCCCGTCGTGCGCTTAGATATGAAAGATTTATACGACCTGGGCGGTCAGTTCTTCCTGTGGGAGTTTGCCATCGCCGTCGCAGGGCAGCGCCTGGGCATCCAGCCTTTCGACCAGCCCAACGTCGAAGCGGCGAAGGTGCAAGCGCGCAACATGGTCGAGGCATACAAGCAAAGCGGCGCACTGCCCAGCCTCACGCCGCTGCTCCAAGAGCAAGGAATTTCGATCTACGGCGAATCCACGGGCAAGACGTTGCAAGAGGTCGCGTCAGACTTTCTGGGCGGCGCACAGCCCGGCAGCTACATCGCCATCCAGGCTTACCTGCCGCCTTCATCCGCCTGCGACGCCTCGCTCCTGGCGCTGCGCACCGAACTGCGCCAGCGCACGCGCCTGGCGGTGACAACCGGTTATGGACCGCGCTTCCTGCATTCGACTGGGCAGCTTCACAAAGGCGACGCCGGTCACGGTCTCTTCATCCAGATCACGCACCAGGCTGACGAAGACACCCCCATCCCCGACGAGGCGGGAAAAACCGATTCATCGCTTTCGTTTGGGGTGCTCGAGTTAGCTCAGGCGCTCGGCGACCGGCAGGCGCTGCTGGATAACAGGCGCAAAGTGCTGCGCTTCCACCTCAACGAAGATATCCAGATCGGTTTGACCCACCTGATACAGGCTTTGAAATGAGCGATACCCTGCCTACCACAATCGTCATCTTCGGCGCTTCGGGCGACCTGACCCAGCGCAAGCTCGTCCCAGCGCTTTACAACCTGTATTGCAAGGACCGCCTGCCGCAAGGTCTCAAGATCGTTGGCTTCGCACGCAGCGACCTAAACACCGATTCGTTTCGCCAGCGCCTGGAAACGGGGTTGAAAACCTTTAGCCCACAAGATTACAACCCGCAATCCTGGTCGAAGTTCGCCGCTGTGTTCGAATATATCTGCGGGGATCTGACATCCGCGCAGGACATGGGAGGGTTGAAGTCGGAACTGGAAAGAATCGAAGCCGGTCCGGCGAACCGCCTCTACTATCTCGCAGTCGCCCCGCAGTTCTTCGCGCCGACCGTGGTTAACCTCGGTCAACTGCACATGGAGTCTGACGCCAAGGGATACTGCCGTCTCTTGATCGAAAAGCCCTTCGGCACCGATCTGGAATCGGCGCGCCAGCTCAACCGGGCGATCCACAAGGTCTTCCGCGAAGATCAGATCTTCCGCATCGATCACTACCTGGCAAAAGAGACCGCCCAAAACATCCTGTTCTTCCGCTTTGCAAACGCGATCTTCGAACCGATCTGGAACCGCAACTACGTGGACAACGTTCAGATCACCGCCGCCGAGCAGGTCGACATCGGTCATCGCGCCGACTATTACGACCACGCCGGCGTCCTGCGGGACATGGTTCAGAACCACATGCTCCAGCTTTATACCCTCATTGCCATGGAGCCGCCAGCCTCCCTCAACGCCGACCATTTGCGCAACGAAAAGGTGAAGGTGTTGAGCGCCACCCGCCCGATCGAGACCAGCCGGGTGGTCATCGGTCAATACGAAGGCTACCGCGGCGCCCCAGGCATCCCCGCCGATTCGCGCACCCCCACTTTTACGGCGCTGAGGCTGTTTCTGGATACCTGGCGCTGGCAGGGCGTACCGTTTTATCTGCGCACTGGCAAGGCTTTGAAAAGCAAAGCCACCGAGATCGTCATCGAGTTCAAGCGCCCACCAAAGGTGATGTTTGATAAGACCTCGGATGTGGATTTTAGTTCGAACGTCTTAAGCATCTGCATCGAACCTGACGAGGGGACCCACCTGCGTTTCGAAATCAAGGTGCCGGGTTCCAACCGAGAGAGCCGCTCGGTGGACATGGAGTTTCACTATCGCGATTATTATGGCGCCAGCGGTCTTCCCAGCGCGTATGAGCGCCTGCTGCTGGATGCGCTCGCCGGGGACGCTTCGCTGTTCGCCCGTAACGACGAGAACGAAGAATCCTGGAAATTGATCGACCCGGTCATTCGGGTCAGTTCCGCGCCGGGCAAAAAGGAGCTGAGTTTTTACCCCAGAGGAAGCTGGGGACCCGCCGAGGCAGACCATCTGATCGAGGCGGACCGCCGCAAATGGCTGCTGGGTTGTATTCATGAATGAAAGTTGAATATACCAAGCTACAGTTGTGCCGCGATCCAAACGCGCTGGCGGAGGCGGGCGTTCGGCGCTTCATCGCGGCGGCTGAGGCAGCCGTTGAACGGCGCGGCGTCTTCCTGGTAGCGCTCGCCGGCGGATCGACGCCGCGCGGGCTCTACGCCCGGTTAGCCGCGCCAGAGTTTGCCGGGTACGTCGATTGGTCCAAGACGCATGTTTTCTGGGGCGATGAACGCTGCGTCCCTCCCAATCATCCAGACAGCAATTTCCGCCTGGCTTCCCACAGCCTACTTGAACACGTATCGATACCCTCCGCAAACATCCACCGCATGCATGGCGAGCTTCCCCCAGAGACGGCAACTGCGGAGTACGAAGCCGAACTGGCAGGGTTTTTCGGCTCAGCCAGCGCGCCAACCTCCGGGTTCACGTTCGATCTGACCCTCTTAGGCATGGGGGAGGATGGTCATACCGCCTCGCTGTTTCCCGGCTCCCCGGCTTTGCAGATCCGCGATCACTGGGTGGCGGCAGTGCCGCACACCAGCCCGCCCGAGCCGCTGGTCGACCGGTTGACGCTGACCTTGCCAGCCCTCAATGCCTCGCGCAGTGTGCTTTTTCTCGTGAGCGGGGAACAAAAAGCGGCTGCGCTCCGCCAGACGATGATGCCTGCCGATGCAGCCTCCCCCAAGCCAGCCGCGCTGATCCGCCCAGCGCAGGGAGATTTACTCTGGCTGGTGGATCAAGCCGCAGCCAGCCAGCTCACTATAGCCTAGCCCCGGCGCTCCACTGAAGAACTACATAGCGCACACGCCTGGCGCAAATTAGCGCTGCATCGCTGACCGGCTCAGGGGTCTGCGGGGCTGCGGCTGCCTCACCGGGGAGAACCCGGCGCGTAGAGCGAGGCTGCCTGCGGGTCATGTGCGGCGTAGTTGTACCGCGCCTGCTCAAAGCTGCGCGTCGCATAACAATAGCGGCAGCCAAACAGGCATGAATCGTACATCCCGATATCTTTGCTGACCACGCACCCGCAGGCTTTGCGCTGCCCCGGATCCTTCTGCTGGATGACGGGGCGACCCGAGAGCCGCTCGATCAATCCTCCATCGATGCATTTGCCGGCTGAAATACCGTAAGCCGCCAAGTCAATTTCCTCAGCGCAGCTCTGAATTTCCAGGTTATGAGCGCGCGCCAAGCGACCTAAACCGGCGAACAACGACGTCAATTCGTCTGGCAGGGTAGTGTTTTTGTTCAATTTTTCGTGCGCAACTGGCAGCAACCTCGCGCCCTGGCTCTGCAAGCCTTCCAACCGGCGGCGGGCTTTGGCATACACATCCAGCAGGCTCGCCACCACCCGTTTGGTATAACCCTGCAGCGCCGCCGCCAGCCGCTCGAACCTTTCCAGATGATAATCCACGGGCGTGATTTCGCTCAGCACAATCGGATCATAGCGCCAGATCACCCGCTCCGCGCCAATCCGATCTGTCAGGAGGCGAAACGTATCCAGGGCGCGCGTCGTGGAGGGCGTGTGTGAATCGATTTGCGCCGGGTAATCCAGCAGGGTGAATTGAAAATAATAACCAAAGCCGCGGTCATCCAGTTCCTCCAGATAACGCATCAGCGGGCGCGGGCTGCGCGTCCAGAACACGATCCAGTCTACGTCTTGCGCTTTGAGCGAGACCGCAGCGACCTGGCGCGGGTTGAAGGGGTTGGGCACCTCACAGTATCCCTCGCGCACCCGGTTGATGAACCAGTCGGCATAGAATGCCGGGATGTCCGTCCGGCGGCTGGCGCTGATGATCATATTCGAATTTTACCTTGACAAAACCCGAAAACTAGATACAATTCATTCAATCATACATTGATACACTAATACATTGATACATTCGACCGTAAAATTCTTGTTTTGATAGCGCATGAACATTCAGGTTGACTTTCGCAGCGGGCAGCCCATCTACGCCCAAATTGTCGAGCAAATCCAGCGGTGGATCGCGTCCGGCGCGATCCAACCAGGCGACCAGCTTCCAACCGTGCGCCAGCTCGCGGCAGACTTGCGCGTGAATTTTAACACCATCGCCCGGGCTTACCGCCTGCTGGACGAAGCCGGCTTGATTTCGACCCAGCACGGCCGCGGAACGTACGTCTGGAAGACCCCATCGGAAGAAACCGTTCGGACGCTGCGCCAGCAGAGCCTGCAAGAACAGATACAGCACTTCCTGCGAGAATTGATCCGGCGCGGGTATTCGCCCGCGGAGATCGGCGAGGAATTCAAGAAAGGCTTAATGTCTGAAAAGGAGAATATGACATGACAACCTACATCCGCCCATCACAAAAATTGCCCGGCAAGGTTGAAAAACAGGACAACCTGCGCATCAGCAGCCTGGCTCTGGCGATATTCATCGCACTGGTCGCTCTGGTCGTTTTGCTCTTGTTCTGGATGGATCAGGCAAGATTTCCCAGCCTGTGGTTCGGTCTGGCGGCGGGCGTGATCATGCTGGCTGCGCTGTACGTTCTTTTCGGGTTGAAGGTAGCGCTGCAGTGGGAAAAAGCCGTGCTGTTGCGGCTCGGTAAATTTCGCGGGCTGCGCGGACCGGGGATGTTCTGGATCGTCCCAATCCTGGACGCTACGCCCAACTGGATCGACCACCGGGTCATGGTTACGCCCTTCAACGCCGAGAAAACTCTTACGAAGGAAAGTTTTTCCCCCAGAACCGGATGTTTCACGTGAAACATCCACTCAAGCCGATTCCCAGGCGCCGTTGCGGTGCGCCCAGTCCTCCAGCGCTTCCTCGATCAAATCCAGATAGGCGTCCAGCGCCTGCAGCCGCTGTTTCTGCGCCTTGCCGTACAGCTCCAGCTTCTCGACCGCGCTGCGCCAGTTGGCGCGTTCTGGCGCCTCGTCCGGGTAGCATTGCATCAGGTCCGTCCAGGTGTTGAGCAGCGGCCAGAGCAGGGCGGCGGGCTGCTCTCCTTCTAGCGCGGCGCGGAAACCGCCCAGATAGTAATGCAGGCGTTCTGCAGCCAGGCGGACCGGGCGGTTCTCGCTCGGAGCTGACCAGTAGGCATTCTTCCAGTGCTCGATCCAAACGGTCAGCGCTCCCGCGTCCAGGTTTGGAGCGCCCAACAAGCCCAGCAGCCCGGGGTACAGCCCCGGCAGGCTCAACGCTTCGGCGCGCTGCGGGAACTCAAACAACAGCCGCCGTTCCGCCAGCGGCATTCCGCTCAGGCTCGCGATCGAGTTAGCCGCCTTTTCGACCGCCGAGAGGTATTTCTGCAGTGGAACGAGCGCATCGCCGCTCTCCTGACCGGTTAATTCGAACCAGAGCTCCCGCGCGCGATCCATTTGCGCGCGCGAGCGCGCATAGATATGATCAGGTCGGTCAAACTGCCCGCGCACGCTTGCTTGCACAAAATCCAAAAAATGCCCTGGATCGTGAATAATGCGACAGGCGTTCAGCGTTGGGCCAGTCCAGGGGTGAACGCGCAAGCGCCGCGTGTCCCGGTATTCGCGCTGATCCTGGTGGGAGATGTCGAGATGCAGATCGTCCGTCAGCCGTACGAGTTCCCGTTCCAGCTCTGGTTTTTCGTTGTGGATCATCACCAGGTCCACGTCGCCCGTGTCGCCCAATTGATAGCTTTCCTCAAGGAAGGAGCCGCATATGTAAACCGCCGTCAAATCCCGCCCAGAAAACTGCCGGCGATCCACCAGCTCATTCGCAAACTTAAGGATGAATTCCCGCGTGATGCGCATTAAGGCGTCTTCCGTCTGCAGGAGTATCCGCCGCTCTCATACTCGGGCATCATTCAGTCGTTTCGCCGCTTTGTCCGGTAAGCGGCAGCGGGAGTTCAGCTTGAAAAGGCGGCAATTTGAGAACCTGGCGGATGCGGTTCTCAACCCAAGCCAGGTTTTCGGGGACACGCACATAGTCCAGCTCATCGGTATCGATCCACAGCACGGGCGTCCGGCGCGGCTGGCGTTCGCTGAAAAACTCGTCGTACGCTTCGTTGAGTTGGGCGATATAATCGCGTTCCATGTTGCGCTCATAAGGCCGGTCGCGCAGTGCAATCCGCCGCATTAGAACGTCCGTGTCCGCCCGTAAATAGAGCACCAAATCCGGAAGGATGATCTTCTCCGCCAGGGCTTCGTGTACCTTGTAATACACATCCAGCTCATCGCCCTTAAGGTTGATCTGCGCAAACAAGGCGTCTTTCTCGAAGGTGTAATCTGCGATCAGGTGTTTGTGGATTTCTAACATTGTCGCGACGGTGCGCCGCTGCTGGCGATAGCGGCTCAACAAGAAGAAAATCTGGGTCTGAAAAGCGTAACGCGCCCGGTCCGCATAGAAATCGGACAGGAACGGGTTCTCCTCGAACACCTCAAGCAGCGTTCCAGCACCAAAAACCGGCTGCAGCAGGCGCGCCAGAGTCGTTTTTCCAACCCCGATCACGCCTTCAATCGCAATGTACATAGCGCCCGTTATGCATGATTAATTGTCTGAGCTGTTCGCTTATGTTATTGTTGTTGCAATGCGTCCAATTGCGAATCGCCCCCCTAAGCATACCAGCGATTGGATCAGATTGCAACACCTCACGTAGCAAAATCTGGCTCTTGACATCGACCCAACTCGCGCTAAACTGAGCATACCATCTATTGAGCCTTTCTATCCAATCATAGGAGGTATCATGCCTGCGCTCAATCGCGTGCAACTGATTGGCAACCTCGGACGGGATCCCGAGACGCGCTTCACCCCTAAAGGAAACAAAGTTTGCAAGTTCAGCCTGGCTGTCAATCGGCGTTGGACTTCGCGGGAGGGCGAATCCCGTGAAGCAACCGATTGGTTCAATGTCGAAGCCTGGGGGCGCCTGGGCGAAATTTGTCAGGAGTATCTCGGCAAGGGCAGGCTGGTTTTTGTCGAAGGTCGCCTGCAGACCGACCACTACGAACAGGCTGGCGAAAAACGCTATATCACCAAGGTCGTGGCGTCCCAAGTACAGATCCTCGACCGCAGAGCCGACGAGAGCGAACCGGTTGTCCCGCCGGTAGCCGAGGACGAGGAATTTCCTTTTTAGTCGGGGCGCGCCGACTGTTGGAAAGCCTCCAGCAGGGTACGCATCGCAATCATCCCCGATTTCTGGCGGTGCGGGACCGCCTTCAGCGGGCTGGCTGAGACGGCAGCGTCCGCCAGAACATCGATGCGTTTCCCCTGGCGCTGCTTGGCTTGCAGCAGCGTCGTCCCAAACTCGAACATCGCCCCCAGATCCAACGGGTCCTTGGCAACCGCGCGGCCAGCGGCTGCCTGGTTCCAGCCCGCCAAGCCAGCCAGCAGCGCTTTTAGCGCCGCCCCGCCGCCCTGGTCCCGAACCTTCTGCCCGGTCGAGTTCTCAGGATCGATTTTGCCTTCATCCGGCGCCAGCGCTTTTTCGAGCACGGCTGCCAGCTCATTGAGCGTGACCCCGCCGCGCCGCAACTGCTCCCCCATCTGACGCAATCCGCGCGCATACGCCTCAGCTGAACCGTTGTTCGAGCAATTCTCGAGCGCCTGGGCTGCTGCAATCATCGCTCCGCCCGGGTCGCTTTCCGAAACGCTCGCGGCTGCCTGCGAAGCCAGGAGGAAGACTTCGACCATGTGATCGCCATGGTTGCCGTTTATGACATCCTCCTGGTTTAGCTGCTGGCGGTGTTTTTCGAGCGCGGCTTGCACTGCGGCGAACACCGCCGCCAGCGAGGCGGTTTGTTGTTGATTCATCCAACCCTCTTATGCTGTTGCCGCCGCTTCGAGGCGTCCAACCAGCGAGGCGATCTCATCAAAGCCGCCCTGCCAGAACCCAGCATCGTATGCGTCGATGCCCGCCTCAGCCAGCACCTTCACCGGCGCCTCCGAACCCCCCGCGGCGAGGATTTTCAAGTAGCGCGGCTTAAACGATTCGCCTTCCGCCTGGTATTGGCGGTAAAGCGAAAGCACTAATAGCTGCCCAAAGGCATAGGCATAGACGTAGAACGGCACCTGAAAGATGTGCGGGATCGAGACCCACTCCCAGCGAAATTCAGCGCCGATCTCGACCGAATCGCCAAACTGGGCTTCGAGATTTTGCATATAGGCGGCGGACAGGTCGTCCACCGACGCCCCCTGGTGGATCAGCTCGTGCGCCTGGCGTTCGAACAACGCGAAGAAAGTCTGGCGCATGATCGTTGCATACGCGTCGTCCACCTGGCGGAAGAGCAGGTCGCGCCGGACGGACGCGTCCTTATCCATCTCCAACAGCCGGTCGATCAACAGCATCTCTCCGAAAGTAGAGGCGGTTTCAGCCAGCGGCAGGGAGGCGTGCTGAGTGAACAGACTGTGGTGCTCCGCCAGCATCGAATGGATCGCATGACCGAGTTCGTGCGCCAGCGTCGCCACATCATCAGCCCGCCCCTGGTAATTGACCAACACCCACGGGGTTAACTGCGGCGATACGGTTGAACAGAACGCGCCGCTGCGTTTGCCCTTGCGCACTTCGCTGTCCAGGTGCTGTTCGTCGAACACGCGCTGCGCCAGCCGCGCCAGTCGTGGATCAAAGCGCCCGAACGAATCCAGCACTAGTTCAGCCGCAGACGGATAGGCGTAGGTTTTCTCGGATTGGGCGACCGGGGCGTAGATATCGTACCGCCTCAGCCGCTCCATCCCGAGCAAGCGGGCTTTCAGCCTGAAGAAACGCTGGAACAGCCCGGCGTTGCGCTGCCCCACCTCCAGCAATGTGTCAACGATTGGGCTGGGAATGTCGTTCATCAGGTTACGCGCGGCGATCGGAGCGCTGAAGCTGCGCAGGTCGAGCTGTTCGCTGCGCCAATCGCGCACCAGCGTCTGATAGATTTGACCCAAAATGGGACCCTCTTCGCCATACACCCGATACAACTCCTGATAAGCCGCTTGGCGCAGCTCTGGATCGTGTCCGCGCACATGCGCCATAAGTTCGCCTCGGGTCAGTTCCTGCGCTTCCCCGGCAACCGTCAAATGAAATACGTAGCGGTTGGTGATCGAATCGTACAGATTGTGGAGCGCGCTTGCGCCCGTGGTGTTCTTGAGGTTGATCACCTTCTCTTCCGCTTCGCTCAAGGTGTGCGGCGTGAAAAGGCGCATCTGTTCGAGCCAGTAGCGATAATCGCCCGAAGCCGCTGCCAGACGTTCCGCCGGCGCCTGCGCCAGGCTCTTCCACCACAGACTGAAGAACAGGGTGCGGTTTTCCATCTCCGCGGTCAGTTGCTGCACCTGCGCCAGCAAGGTCTGGGCGCTCTGTAGCTGGGTATCCGCGGCAAAGCTCAGGCTCGCGAAACCATAGATTTCCGAAGCCTTTTGGTTGATCATTTCCAGTTCTTGCACAATTTGCAGAAATTCGCCTGCGCTGATCTCGTCCACCAGGCGCGCCCGGTATTTTTCGAAATCCCTGCTGCGGCGCTCCAAATCGGCGATTGCCAGACGCAACTCCGGCGCTTCGAGAGAGGGAAACAGATCTGCTAAGCTCCAGCGGGATTGAGTGTACTCTGCCATTGGCTGCTCCTTCTGTTGAAATCAAATGAGAAAAATGACTTGCCTGTATCGCCTGAACAAGCGGGTTTCAGGATTACGCCGCCCAGCCGCAACTAAAGGTTGAACCGCACGTGCATAATCTCGCCGTCGCTCAGGCAGTAATCTTTGCCTTCCAGCCGCAGACGTCCGTTCGAACGCGATTCGTTCAAACCGCCCAGCGCAACCAGGGTGTCATACTTGACCACCTCGGCTCTGATGAAGCCTTTTTGCAGGTCGGTGTGAATTACCCCGGCTGCTTCCCAGGCGGAGGCGCCGCGGCGCACAGTCCAGGCGCGCACCTCGTCCTCGCCGACCGTGAAAAAAGACAGCAGCCCGAGCAGCTCGTAAGACCGGCGGATGACGACCGAGAGCCCCAGCTCTGTAATGCCGTATTCGTGCATGAACAGTTCGGTTTCGTCCGGCGGCAGTTGCGCCAGGTCCATCTCCAGCCGCCCCTGCAGGCTCATCAGCGCGCTGTGGCTGTGCGGATATTCCAATTCCGGCTGCGCCTGCCCGTCCCCCAAGTTGAGCAGCGCCAGAACCGGTTTGAGGGTGAGCAAACCAAACCCAGCCAGCATTTTCTGTTCATCCGGTTCGATTTCCAAATCGCGCAGCGGCACATCGTTCGAGAGCGCCTGCTGAAAACGTTCGAAGAGGGCAGCCTCACGCTGGATCAGCAGTTTGTCGCGCCCGGCGCCCTTTTTTTTCTCTTCAGCCAGGCGCTCGAGCCTGCGTTCGACGGCGATCAGGTCGTTGAGCGCCAACTCGGCGTCCATCGCAGCGATGTCGCGCCGCGGGTCAACTTTCCCAATCGGGTGCGGGACGCTCGGGTTTTCAAAACACCGCACCACATGCACAAAACCGTCCATCTGCGCGAGCTGATTGAGCAGCTGCCCGGAGACGCCGCCCCTTCCGTTCCCGTTGCCGTTATCTCCGGCGCGCCCTTCCAGCCCGGCGATATCCGCATAAGTCACCCGCGCATGGGTGGTTTTCAGCGGGTGGAATGTTTCCACCAGGCGGTCGAGGCGTTCGTCGGGCACGTCCACGACTGCGGTATGCACCTCGATCCGCCCGCCGCTCAGCGTGACCGGTTGGCTGCCGCGCGTCAGCGCATTAAAAATCGTTGTCTTGCCAGATTGTGGAAGTCCGATGATTCCCAGACGCATTAATTTAGCTCCTGTGATCGAAAAACTAAAAGCGGTATTATACCTGTTAACAACCAATACGGGCGATGGGGTCAGGAAGCCGCGGCTTTTTCGAGATTTCCGCTGCGCTGGCTGCGATTCTGCTTGACCGCATATCCGGTTTTCGTTATACTTGGCACTATAAATTAGCCGAAGTGGCGGAACAGGCAGACGCGCACGACTCAAAATCGTGTTCCCTCGGGAGTGTGGGTTCGATTCCCACCTTCGGCATCCTGTGCAAGCAAAGAAGCCGGTTGGGCGCAGGCTCGGCAGCTTTTTTTATTCAAGCTCGATCCAGTAACGCGATACCTGTTTCCCGCTGTAGAGCGATACCGAATAGCTGTTCAGCACGCCGCCGTTCTTTTCGATGATGCGCGCCGAGCCAATATTATCGGTGTCGCAAGTCACTAGCACGCGTCGATGTCCTGCCCAGCGCGCCTGGGGCAGCACCAGCGCCAGGATTTGCGTGCCGTATCCTTTACGGCGTTCGCTTGGGCGGATCATATAACCAATGTGACCGCCTTCCACCTCCAGGGCTGGCGTCAGCCGGCTGCGCAGGCGGGTCTCGCCCAGCACCCTTTCACCGTTTCTGACCAGCCAGTAGCTGGTCATCGCAACGAACCCCGGGGGCAGGCGTTCGCCGCGCTTCCAGGCTTGTAAATCTGTCAGATAACCGCGGTAATCGTTCAATGCCCGATCGTGGAAAGCATAAAACTCGAACGCCTCCCGGCATTCTTCGACCATTTCCAGATAGAAATCTTTGAGCGCCTCGCTCGGCTCGATCAGTTGCAGCCTTTCGCCTACGGGCATCATCGCGATTGAATTATACCGATGTCCGGGCAAAAACATCAAACCGCGGCGGCTGCTCGAGATGTTTTTTCACCGCGCACAACTCGGCGCTTTTCACCAGCGCCGGCAGATATTTCTCCGGAAAAGCAGCTGGAACTTGAATTTCCAAATCGATTTTGCCAATCATTCCGTTCAATGGGTTGGCGTGTATGCGCTGGATAATCCGGATTCCTTCTGTTGGCAGCCCGCGCTGCTGGCAGAAACCAAGCACATATATCCCCGCGCAGGTCCCGATCGAAGCCAGGAAGGTGGCAAACGGGGTGGGCGCCGCTGCGGCTGGCGGCTGGTCGGTTTGAACCGTGAAACCCCCAAAATGAGCGTCAACCCGCGCTCCGCCGGGAAAATCGATTGTCATTTCCATCCGATGTCTCCTTGAGTAAATGTTGTTGCTTGTACGCTCACTTTTAGATGCAGATTTTAGCCGCAGGTTACACCAATTCAACCAGCAGTCGCCCCACCACCCCCTATATATACGGGTCAGCGTTCACTTGTCTAGACCTGGATGAGCGTTGATCCCCCCAAAAACTGTGGATAAGTTGTGAAAAACTGTGGATAACTTGCGCGGGTTGGGGAAAACCCCCGAATTTGTCCGGTTCCTGGGCAGTCATGCCACCCCCATATATGGGGGGCGCCCGCGAATCGTTCCCAAATCCCGTCTGGTCTTTGTGGGTATAAAGAATACTCCGATTCCTTCCGGCTTACTCCCCAGTCCGCCGGTGGAGAAATGAATTCGCCGAAACCGCCAAATGTAGCGCTCGCACGGAGGTCAGCCCTGCCTCTCGGGGTGCAGCTTACCCAAATTGGGTGTTCTCCACATATCCACAGCCCCTACTAAGACTACGATTAACTAATATATTCATACATATATAATGAATCCCCCAGGAAACAACCCCCATGAGTCAGATAATCTAGCTAAAGGTGAGGGTTCGAACTCAGGCGACCATTTCTTCGCGCACCTTCTGGTAGAGCGCCTCAGCTTTGAGTTCGCTCAGCGTGTAGCAGGGAGATTTCAAATGATCCGCCAGAGTTTGCGCCAGACCTTGATCGAAAGCCACGTGCTCCATGTTGATCACAACGCTGCGAATATCTGTTTCGGCAATTTGCTCAGCCAGCCGGCGGGATTCTTCCTGCGGCGGCAGGCTGGTCATGGAGACGTTGCCGGCGCCATCCGTAAGCAAGATGATGAGCGGGTTCACATCCGGATGGATGAGACGCTCTTTTTCGATCACTTCGTAAGCCATGAGCAGCCCAGCCGAAAGCGGCGTTTTGCCCCCCACCGGGATGTCCGCCAGCGCCCGCTGCGCGAGTTGAACCGAGTTGGTCGGCGGCAGGATCAGGGTTGCCTTGTTCTTTTGAAAGACCACCAACCCAACCCGGTCGCGGCGCTGGTAAGCATCCGTTAGCAGTGAAAGAATGGCGCCTTTGGTCGCCGCCATGCGTTCGGCGACCGCCATCGACCAGGAAGCATCCACCACAAACAAGATCAGGTTAGCGGCTTTCTTCACGCGCACTTTGCGCTGGAAGTCGGTTCGCCGGATCGCGAATGCCACCCGTTTACGCTGTTCCTGACGCTCCTTCTGAAACGGCGCTGCAGCGCGCAGCGTGGCGTCAAACGCCAGGTCGTCGGTTTTGCCGCCAGCCGGGCGGGAGCGAATATAGCGACCACGCTTGCGTTCGGTGTAGGTGCGCGACCGCCTGCCGCCGAAGCGGCGGTTGATCCGGTCCAAGGGGTTTTGAATCTTGCGCGGCAGGAACGTCTGCCCGATCTTGACCTTATCACCCCCCTCCCACCAGTTCGTGCTCATCTGATCGAATGCGCTCTGGCGGGACGGCTCAGCCGGCGGACGGCTAGAGTCCTCTTCCGAAATCTCCGCGGTCACCGGCTCTTTTTTTTTTCGCTGGTTTGTTCCTCGTCTGGAATAGGCTCGACTTCGTTCTGGGTGGAGGCAGCGCCCTGGAGTTGTTCGATGCGTTCCTGCAGGTCTTCCATCGTCATCTCAGCTTGATGGAAGGGTCCGCGCTTGATCCGGTGCGGCAGCGCCAGTTCAGCCGCCAGGGCGATATCGCGCTCATTGATCGTGGAACGCCCTTCGAAAGCCGCGTGGGAGCGGGCGGTCTTGAGGATCACCAGGTCAGCCCGATGACCATCGACGTTGAGCGAAGAGGTCAGCGATGCAATTGCGATCAAATCGCGATTGGTATATTTAACTTTATCCAGCAGCAGCCGCGCCTGTTCGATCTGTCTGGAAAGCTCTTGCTCTTTGGCTTCCCATTTTTGGTAGAAGCCGTCCGGGTCTTCCTCAAAGTCCAGGTTGCGCTGCATAATCAACACCCGCTCGCGTGCATCCCGGATGCCGTGGATCTCCACCGAAAGGGCAAATCGATCCAGGAGCTGCGGTCGCAGATCCCCCTCTTCCGGGTTCATTGTGCCGACCAGGATGAACCTCGAAGGGTGCGAAAAGGATATCCCCTCCCGCTCGACGATGTTGACCCCCATCGCGGCTGAATCTAACAGCAGATCGACCACATGGTCGTCCAGCAGGTTGACCTCGTCGATATAGAGCAGCCCGCGGTTTGCCGCGGCAAGCACGCCCGGGTCGAAATGCCGCTCGCCCTTCTGGATTGCTTTTTCGATGTCCAGCGTCCCCACAACCCGGTCCTCGGTCGCGCTGACCGGCAGGTCGACAAACCGAATCTGCCGCCGGACGATCTGCAGTTGTTTTCCATATCCAATCTGTTCTTTCACCCAATCCGACCAGGTATTGGGTTCGTTCGGGTCGTCGTTGAAAGGAGAATCGGCATAGACCTCAATCATTGGGAGCAGCGCCGCCATCGCGCGCGCCGCGGTGGACTTTGCCGTGCCGCGCTCGCCGCGTATCAGCACGCCGCCGATGCGCGGGTTCACCGCGTTTAGAACCAGGGCGCGCTTCATGCGGTCTTGACCAACGATTGCGGTAAATGGATAAATATGCGGCATAATTCCCTCGGTGCATATGCCCGGCTACTACTTTAAGAAGAAGCGGACGAGATTACACTGGCAGGATCAGCGTCAGGGCTGTATGAATTCTAACCCGATTATAAAGGTTGTCAAGTTGCCTTTTCACCTTTATAATACACACCTAAAATTTAAGTGGCGAGCGGAGCGAAGCATACATATGGATCAAGACGGCGCCCTGTTTGGGCAAGAGGGTGAGGAGGAAGACAGGGAAAGGGTTTCAATGCAATCTCTCCTGGAAGAAGGTCTGAGCCTGGATCTTCCAACCCAGGGAGAGATTCGCAGAGGAATTATCGCGACTATTCGAGACAATGAAATCCTGGTAAGCATTGGAACAAAATCAGAAGGGGTGATTTCTGGGCGGGAGCTGGAACAGATCCCGGATGATGAGCGGAAAAACCTCCAGGTCGGGCAGGAAATACCGGTTTTTGTCATCGCGCCAGAGGACCAGAACGGCAACGTGGTGCTCTCCTTTAGTCGGGCGCGCGAAGAACAGGATTGGGATATCGTTGATGCTCTGCTCGAAACGAATAATGAGTTTGCCAGCAAAATCATCGATTACAACAAAGGCGGTTTGATCGTTCCAATTGGCAGCCTGCGAGGTTTCATTCCCGCTTCGCAAATCAGCCTGACCCGCCGACCTGGCAGCAGCGAAAACCCTGAACAGCGCTATGCCAAAATGATGGGCGAAGACATCAATGTGCGCGTGATCGAGGTCGACCGCGGCCGGCGCAGACTGATCCTTTCTGAGCGGCTGGCTTTGCAGGAGACCCGCGAAACCCTCAAAGATCGCCTGCTCGATGGGTTGCAGGAAGGCGAGGTGCGTACCGGTCGTGTCACCAGCCTGGCGGATTTCGGCGCATTTGTCAATATCGACGGTGCCGATGGTCTCGTCCATCTTTCTGAAATCTCTTGGGATCGCATCCAGCATCCGAACGAAGTCATCAAAGTCGGCGATGAGGTCAAAGTGAAGATCATCAGCGTCGATCGCGAACGCAAACGGATTGGGTTGTCTATCCGCCAGCTTCAAAGCGACCCCTGGATGCAGCGCATCGGCGATTTGAAGGAAGGCATGCTGATCGAAGGAACGATCACGCATCTGACAAAGTTTGGCGCCTTTGCTAAGATCGGCGAGGATATCGAAGGTCTCATCCACGTTTCAGAACTTAGCGAACAGCGGGTCACTCATCCAAAAGAAGTTGTGCGCGAAGGCGACGTGCTCACGCTGCGCATCTTGAAAATTGACGCCGAGCGACACCGGATTGGGCTCAGCCGCCGCAAGGTCGATTCGGCTGCGTACGCCGATTTGGATTGGAAAATGGCGCTTTCGGACGAAATCGAACAGCCTGACACCGCCCCGGCAGACGAATCTGGTGAAACCGATCAAACGGGAGCGCCCGCTGTGGACGCAGAGGACCTTCCCGAACCGCCCCAGGCAGAAGTGGAAGGCAACGCCGACCAGCCGGCAGAGTGAAGGGGTCTTGGGCGATCGCCTGTCCGGTACGGCTTGAACCCAGCGGGCAATAAAATCACCGGTCTACGACCGCAAAATTCCAGGTAAACCAATAACGCGCCTCTCCGGTGAAGGCGCTTTGTTGGCTTTTTCTAAGAGTTTTGTTAAATTAGCTGGTTTGCAGTCCTAAAAAAAGGGACTTACTCCAAATTCTGGTAGAATCTCAATAAGACCATCTGTCTCGGAATTAGGTATTCAGGATGGATCGTATCGTTTAATAGTTATTTAGGAGGAGTGCCGTGTCTGGCATGGAGCGTTTTACGCAAAGGGCGCGTCGAGTTCTCAGCCTGGCTCATCAGGAAGCGGAGCGCATGCGCCATAACTACATCGGAACAGAACACTTGCTTCTCGGTTTGATCCGCGAAGAGGGTGGTGTTGCCGGACGCGTTTTAAGGGAGTTAGGTCTTGAAGCGGACCGTGTACAGGAAATTGTCGAACGACTGACTGGACCGGGACAATATCGGGGTGGAAAGCTGGACCTTTCTCCTGGGACGCAGCAAGTATTGGAATATGCCGTAGATGAGGCTCGCAGGATGGGTCATCATTATATCGGGACCGAGCACCTGCTTTTGGGGCTCGTCCGCCATGGCGAGGGCATTGCCATGGATGTGCTGCGCAAGCTGGGCGTGACTGCTGAGCAGATCCGCAGACAAACCCGCAGGGTGCTGCAGGAGAGCAGCGCCTCTCAGAAAACGGGCGCCGCTCCCTCCACCAGCGAGCGCCGTTCCTCCGCCCGCCAGGAACAGAGCAAAGCCAAGACGCCCATGGTCGATCAACTCGCCACTGATCTGACCCAGCTCGCCGAAGACGGCAAGCTGGATCCAGTAATCGGTCGCCAGATGGAGATCGAGCGGGTGATCCAGATCCTGGCGCGCCGCACCAAGAACAACCCGGCGCTGATCGGCGAGCCCGGCGTGGGCAAAACCGCCATCGTTGAAGGGCTGGCTCAGCGCATCATCGAAGGCGATGTGCCGGCGCCGCTGCTCGATAAGCGGGTGTTGCAGTTGGACGTTGGATCGCTGGTTGCGGGCACAATGTATCGCGGGCAGTTTGAAGAGCGCCTCAAGCGCGTGATCGATGAACTGAAAGCCTCTGAAGCCATCCTGTTCATCGACGAAGTGCACATGCTGGTCGGCGCTGGCGCGGCTGGTTCCTCGGTGGATGCGGCAAACATCCTCAAGCCGGCGCTCTCGCGCGGCGAGCTGCAGGTCATTGGCGCAACCACGTTGGATGAATACCGCAAGCACATCGAGAGCGACGCGGCGCTGGAGCGGCGTTTCCAGCCGGTGGTCGTCGAAGAGCCGTCTGTTGACGAGACGATCGAGATTTTGAAAGGCGTGCGCGGCGCTTACGAAGAGCACCATCGCCTGAAGATCTCGGACGAAGCCCTGGACGCAGCCGCCCAGCTTTCATCCCGCTATGTTACCGAACGGTTTCTGCCGGATAAAGCCATCGACCTGATCGACGAATCGTCATCCAGGGTGCGCATGTACAAAAGCCCTTCCGCCCAGTTGACCAAGGAGTTGATGAACCAGTTGCGCGAGCTGCGCCAGAATTACACCCTGGCGCAGGAAGACGGGCGCAATGATGACGCCCAGGATTTCCTCGCCCGCCAGGAAGCGATCGAGGTTCAACTCGACCGCTTGCGCACCGGCTGGGACCGCGCTAACAGCCCCACCGTGACCGCAGACGACATCGCCGAAGTCGTCGCGATGTGGACCGGGGTGCCGGTGATGCAAATCGCCCAGGAAGAATCCCAGCGGCTGCTGCGCATGGAGGACGACCTGCGCGAACACATCATCGGGCAGGAGGAAGCCATCCAAGCGATCTCCAAAGCGGTGCGGCGCGCCCGCGCCGGTCTCAAAGATCCGCGCCGCCCGATCGGTTCCTTCCTGTTCCTCGGTCCGACCGGGGTCGGAAAAACCGAACTGACCAAAGCCCTAGCGCGCTTCATGTTTGGGAGCGAAGACGCTTTGATCCAGTTGGATATGTCGGAGTTCATGGAGCGTCACACCGTCAGCCGCCTGGTGGGTGCGCCTCCTGGATATGTGGGTTATGAGGAAGCCGGGCAGCTCACCGAAGCGCTCCGCCGCCGGCCCTACTCGATCGTCGTTTTTGACGAGATCGAGAAGGCTCACCCAGAAGCGCATAACATGCTCCTGCAGATTATGGAAGAAGGTCATCTTTCGGATGCTAGAGGGCACAAAGTGGATTTCCGCAACGCCATCATTGTGATGACCTCCAATGTAGGGGCAGACATGATCAAGCGCCAGTCCACGCTCGGGTTTGCGCTCAAGCGCGACGAAGAAACCGAAGAGCGGCTGGCTTACGACGACATGCGCAAGAAACTCATGGATGCGCTCAAGCGCGTTTTCCGCCCCGAGTTCATGAACCGGCTCGACTCGGTGATCGTTTTCCGGGCTTTGAATCGCGAAGACATCACCAAAATTGTCGAGCTAGAACTGAACAAAGTCGCGGAACGCCTGAAGGAACACGCGATTATCCTCCATGCGACCCCGGCAGCGCTGGAAAAGCTGGCTGATCTGGGCTATGACCCTGATATGGGTGCGCGCCCGCTGCGCCGGGTGATCCAGCAGAAGGTAGAAGATCCGCTGTCTGACGCGCTCTTGTCTGGCGAGTTCGAGGACTGCACCAAGATCATCGTCGATCTTGAGGGCGACGAAATTGCCCTGCGCCGCGCCGATCTGGACGAGCAGGATCGAACCGCGCCGGAAGAGGCAGTCGCGGCGGTCTGAGAGACCGCTAATCGTCTATATGCATTGAAGCGGCCTCGGGCGGTAGACGTCTGAGGCCGCTTTCTCACCGATGGGCGACTTTTTGGCGCGATGGATTGCATTGCAATCCTGCACATGGTAGAATGAAGATGAGAAGCTTTGTGCACCCCACTGCATTCTACAAAATTTCGCCGGCGCAAAGCCGGCGTTGATCTGGAGGTAAGAAATGGAGCAAGAATTGGGTACCTTTGCCGTTAAGAAGGGCCTGGCTCAGATGCTCAAGGGCGGCGTAATCATGGACGTGGTCACCCCGGAACACGCCCGGATTGCCGAGGACGCTGGCGCTGTGGCAGTGATGGCGCTCGAAAGGGTCCCGGCGGATATCCGCGCCGATGGCGGAGTGGCGCGGATGAGCGATCCCGAATTGATCCTTAAGATCATGGACACGGTATCCATTCCCGTCATGGCAAAATGCAGAATCGGACACTTTGTCGAAGCCCAAATCCTGGAAGCCATCGGCGTCGATTATATCGACGAGTCCGAGGTCTTGACGCCGGCAGACGAGCAGCACCACATCAACAAGCACGGTTTCAAAGTCCCGTTTGTCTGCGGCTGCCGCAACCTGGGCGAAGCGCTGCGCCGGATTGGCGAGGGAGCAGCCATGATGCGCACCAAAGGCGAGGCTGGAACCGGCGATGTGATCGAAGCGGTTCGCCACGCGCGCTCAGTTCTGGGAGAAATCCGCCGCGTCCAGAACATGCCCGAGGAAGAGGTGATGTCCTTTGCCAAAGAGCTCAGCGCTCCTTACGAAGTGCTGATGGAGACCCGCTCGCTCGGACGTATGCCGGTTGTGAACTTCGCCGCGGGCGGCATTGCCACTCCAGCAGATGCGGCGATGATGATGCAGCTCGGCGTGGATGGCGTGTTTGTCGGTTCCGGCATCTTTAAATCCGGAGACCCAGCCCGACGCGCCGCAGCCATTGTCAAAGCCGTCGCGCATTTCAACGATCCATACATCCTGGCGGAAGTCAGCCGCAATCTCGGAGAGCCGATGGTTGGACGCCAAATATCGGCGATCCCCGAGGGTGAATTGCTCGCTGGAAGAGGCTGGTAAGCGGGTCTTTGCTCTTATATGAAAATCGGTGTGCTCGCCCTGCAGGGTGACTTTATTGAACACATCGCCATCCTGCGATCTATCGGCGTTGATGCGCTTGAAGTTCGGCTGCCCGCTCATCTCGATTCTCTAGACGGACTGATCATCCCTGGCGGCGAATCCACCGCAATCGGCAAATTGGCAGCCGCCTATGGTCTGATCGAGCCGCTGCGTGACTTTGGGGTTAAACGCGCCATCTGGGGCACCTGCGCCGGGGCAATCCTGCTTTCCGACGATGTACATCGCGACCAGCCCTTGCTCGGGCTCATGCATATCCAGGTGGAACGCAACGCTTTCGGTCGCCAGGTCGCCAGCTTTGAGACGGCAATCGATATCCCAGCCTTGAAAAAGGTGGCTCCGCAGGGCGGTCCTTACCCTGCCATTTTTATTCGCGCCCCCTTGATCGAAAAAGTTGGCGAAGGAGTGCAAATCCTGGCGCAGCTCGAGGATGGACGCATCGTTGCCGCCCAGCAGGGGCGCCTCCTGGCTACTTCATTTCACCCAGAGCTGACCGATGACCACCGGGTACACCAGTATTTCGTGGAGCGGGCGCGGGAAAACTGAACCGGGCGGACCGAAAAAAATGAGTGTGCGGCTTTTCGACTGCCGAGATTTACCCACCCTGTATCGCTATCGGCGCAAGATGGTATATCTGGATAGCGCCTTGCTGCTTACCCAGGGTCCGCTGGCTTTTCCGGGAGCCATTATGTCGTTTCTCGCACCGGCAATGGGCGTCGTGACTTGCGTCAAAGATGGAAAGCGCAGCCAACACCCGCCGCTGCTGGGTCAATTCATTCACCTGAATGGTTCGCCGCTTTCTCACCTCACCTTTATTTCTCCCACGGAAACTTTGGAGCCCGAACGCGTTTGCCCCCTGGTCGAGCACCTGATGTTCGTCTCGGGCGAGCGGGGGGCGCTGCGTTTACTTGCCGACGTGGAAGATGGCACGCCGGCATTCGAGTCTTTGCGGAAGTGCAGTTTTGTCATCTACAACCGCCAGCGAATCTGGCAGCTCACCACCCGCCGCGCGGGTAATTCAGCCATTCAGAACTGGCGGGCGGTAAATTCCCGCGATAGCCTGCATGTCCGCAACTTGTACGACAGCCTGGTGCCGGGTTTGGTTCAGCAGATCGAGCCCTTCACTTCGCAAAAACCGCGCGGCATGGTGTATTACCAGAACGGCGAATTGTTAGCCTATGTGGAGTTAAAATATGGGCGGCGCGGCATCTGGGTGCAGCCTTTCATCCACCCCGATGCGCAGGACGTTCCTCATCATTTCACGGAGATGATTAAAAAATTACCCGGGCGCAGAAACCGCCCGATCTATATTTGTATCCGTTCTTATCAATCCTGGTTGGAGCCGGCGATTGAGGAGTTGGGCGCGGAGGCTGGGGCTCGCCAGGCGGTGATGGCGCGGCAGTTGGTCGTCCAGCAAAAAGCTGTCAGACAATTTGCGCTGCCAGCCCTGGAAGGAGGGCAGCCCGAAATTACTGCCCCAATTGCCCGGTTGGAGAGACAATAACAACATGCAACAGAAAATAACCGATGACCTGCACGCCCTGATGTCGGTGCTGCCCGCGGTGATTGCGGCTTCCCTGCAAGAAGCCGATGATAGCGACAACTTACTGGAGGTGATCCTGGACCTAGGGCGGCTGCCCACCGCCCGTTTTGTCGAGCGCGAGGTGGTCCTGCGCCAGATCGAAGTCGCCCATGAAGACATCGATTTTGTCGTTGACCGGATAGGCGATTTTGACGCCGATAACCGGGCGGGCTTGGAGCGCACGCTGCACCGCATCGCCGCCATCCGCAACCGTAAGGGCGATATTGTGGGGCTCACTTGCCGCGTGGGTCGGGCTGTATATGGCACAACCGACATCATCAAGGATCTGATCGAAAGTGGAAAGAGCTTGCTGATCCTCGGGCGCCCTGGGATCGGCAAAACTACCATGCTGCGCGAAGCCGCCCGCATCCTGGCTGAGACCAAGCGCGTGGTGATCGTGGATACGTCCAATGAAATCGGCGGCGATGGCGACGTGCCTCACCCGGCGGTGGGGCGGGCGCGCCGGATGCAGGTCGCCAAGCCCTCCCTCCAGCACGAAGTCATGATCGAAGCGGTCGAGAACCACAACCCTGAAGCCATTGTGATCGACGAGATCGGTCGTGAACTGGAAGCGGAAGCCGCGCGAACCATTGCCGAGCGCGGCGTACAGTTGATCGGCACCGCTCATGGCAACTCGCTCGAAAACCTGCTGCTCAACCCCACGCTTTCCGACCTGGTTGGCGGCATTGAATCGGTCACCCTTTCCGACGAAGAAGCTCGCCGGCGCGGCACTCAAAAAACTGTGTTGGAGCGCCGCTCGCCCCCCACCTTCGACGTCCTGATCGAAATTCAGAACCGCGACCGCCTGGCTGTCCATGCGGACGTTGCCGCCGCGGTTGACTCTCTGCTGCGCGGCTACCCGCTCCCGCCCGAGATTCGTTCCAGGATCAACGGCGAAATCCGCATCGAGCGCGCCCCTCAACCCGCGCGCTCGTCGGGCATCGGTCAGCAGGGCTACCGCCGCCAGACTGCCGAAGGCGCCCCACAGGGTTTTGGCGCCGCCGCGGAGGCGAACGCGTTCAAGCCGGCGCGCCCCGCGGCGCCCAGCCCAGGCTCCCGCGGCCGCAGCAGCTTGCAGACCATGCGCATCTACCCTTACGGCGTCGCCCGCAACCGCCTCTCCCAGGCGGCGCGCCGTTTGAGCGTACCGGTGGTGATTGTGGATCAGCCATCCGACGCAGACGCGCTGGTTACGCTGCGCTCTTATTATCGCAAGCGCCAGCGCGCCATCACTGACGCCGAAAACCGCAATATCCCCATCTATGTCCTGCGTTCGAACACCGTGAACCAGATGCTGCAGTTCTTGAGCGACCTTTTTAACCTCTATTCGGATGAGTTGAGCAACGCCGGCGTCGATTCAGCCGTCGAAGAAACCCGCTCCGCCATCCTGGCAGTCATGAATGGCGAGCGCTGGGTGGAGCTGCCGCCCGCGGCTTCTTCGATCCGCCGCCTGCAGCACCAGATGGCGCGCGAAGCCAACCTGATTTCCCATTCTTACGGCAAAGAACCCAATCGGCGGGTGCGCATCTTCCGCGAAACCTGACCCGCGCACCCGATAGAGGCGGCTTGGAGCGCAAAGGTAAATTCATCACATTCGAAGGACCGGATGGCAGCGGTAAATCGACCCAGATGGCTCGGTTGGCTGACCATCTCACAGCGCTGGGTTTCCCGGTCGTCGCCACTCGCGAGCCGGGCGGCACCCGCATCGGCGACCAGATCCGAGATATTTTGATGGGTTTGAAAAACACCGATCTGCAGCCGCGCACCGAATTGCTGCTCTTTCAGGCATCCCGCGCCCAGCACGTCCAGGAAGTCATCCTGCCCCACCTCGAACAAGGCGACCTGGTCTTGTGCGACCGCTTCGCCGATTCGACCCTGGCTTACCAGGGCTATGGCTACCAGCTATTCGCGATCGAGGAAATCAAGCCGATTATCGCCTTTGCGACCAGCGGTCTGGTTCCGCATCTGACCCTGCTCCTGGATATCGACGCCGAGCTTGGGCTGCGCCGGCGCAAAGGGCACGCTGAATGGACCCGCATGGATGCCTACGAACAGGAATACCACCAGCGCGTCCGCCAGGGCTATCTCGAAATGGCGCGCCGCGAGCCTCAGCGCTGGCTGATTATCGATGCGAGTCAACCGCCGGATCAGGTGCAGGCGCAAGTGCACCTCGAGGTTCTTGAATGGTTGGAGCGAGTTGGATTCGCGCCGCGCGCTTAGAAATCGTCCAGGTCAGCGTCCCCGCCGGGTGGACCCCCCAGGTCTGGCATGGAGGCTTCAATATCCTCCGGGCTTTGTCCGGCCTCGAGTCGATCGATCACCTCGTCGAACTCTGAGCCCATTTCTTCGCCCATTTCGCGGCTCATCTTGCGCATCATTTTCCCCAGGGCGCGCGGATCTTCTTCCAGCCCGTCGAAATCGTCCATGTCCGCCATGCTTTCGAGGCGACTCTCTTCCGAGCGGGCGATCCGCACCCGCTGGATCTTACGCTGAACGTTCTGGCTCTTGCAGTGCGGGCACACAACCGCCACGGATCCATATTCGCTGTAAGATAGAAAGACCTCGAACCTTTTCCGGCAATCGAGACAGCGATAAGGATAATATGGCATTTTTCCTCCGTGGAAGTGAAATCAGGATCAGATGATTTGAAATTATAATCAAGTCTATAGCAAAAGGAAGAGAGAACTTCGAATCGAGGCAAACGTGTCATCAGATCAAGATTTTTACCCTCACACTCACGAGCCGCTGTTGATCGTCATTTCTGGCCCCTCAGGGTCGGGCAAGGATACAGTTATTGAACAGATGGAAGCGCAGGGTCTGCCCTTCGAATTCGTGGTTACCGCCACCACCCGCCCGCCGCGCGCGGACGAAGTCTACGGCGTGGACTATCTCTTCTTGACCAAAGACCAATTCGCCGAGATGATCGAGAAGGGTGAGCTGTTGGAGTACGCTATCGTTTACGAGGACTTCAAGGGCGTTCCACAAGAGCAGGTCCGTTTAGCGCTCAATAGCGGCAAAGATGTCGTGATGCGTCTGGACGTGCAAGGCGCAAAGACCATGCGCCGGCTGGCGCCCGAAGCCTTGCTGATCTTCCTCACCGCCCAAGACGAAGATGAACTTGTTCGCCGTCTGACCGCCCGCAAGAGCGAGGACACCGAAGGTCTCAAGCTGCGCATCGCTACCGCCCGCCAGGAGTTGAAACAGATCGACCTGTTCGATTACGTGGTGATCAATCGTGAAAACCACCTTGACGAAACCCTGGACACTATCATGGCGATTATCAAGGCTGAACATGCCCGCGTGCATCACAGAAAGGTGGCTTTATGAGTTATTCCCCCTACGATTATCCCCCGCCGGCGCGCGAAACTGCGCCAGCAGGGATAAGCGGCTCGAGCGCCTGGCGACCAGTCGTCACCCAGGCTTTGTTGGTCATCACGATTGCAATCTACGTGCTGCAGATGCTCACCCAATATACGCTCGGAACCGACCTGCCGGCAGCGCTCGGCATGAAGGTGAATGCGCTGATCATCAATGGGCAGTTCTACCGTCTGATCACCCCCATGTTCTTGCACGCCTCGCTCTTGCACATCGGTTTCAATATGTATGCGCTGTTCGTGCTGGGCGTTGGGCTGGAGCGCTTCTACGGTCATGGTCGCTTCCTGGCGATCTATCTGCTTTCGGGTTTTGCCGGCAACGTGCTTTCATTTCTGATGTCGAGCGCTCCATCTTTGGGCGCGTCAACCGCCATCTTCGGCCTTTTGGGCGCACAGGGGGTGCTGCTCTACCATAACCGGGAGACGTTTGGACCGGCGGCGCGCCGCTCGCTCATGAACGTGGTCACCATCGCCCTGATCAACCTGGTCATCGGGCTTTCGCCGGGCATCGACAACTGGGGTCACCTGGGCGGGCTGATCGGCGGGGTGCTGTTCGCCTGGTTTGCGGGACCGCTCTACGCGCCGCGCGTCCCCGGTTATATGTCCAGCATCCAGGACGAGCGCGAAACGGGCGAGGTCGTCCGAGCTGGCATCCTGGTGGCGCTCCTGTTCGCCGGGTTAGCGGCTTTGAAGGTCTTTGGGTTTCTCCGTTAGGCAGTTCGATCGGGACGAGCGCATCAAAAATAGCGGGCTTGCCGCTTCTCCAGAAACGCTCGAACGCCCTCTTTGTGTTCCTCGCTCTTTCCGGCGATCTCTTGCAGGCGCCCCTCGTAATCCAGCGCCCGTTCGAGGTCGCTTAGCACGGCGTGGTTGAAAGCCCGTTTTGCCAGCCCCATTGCGCCCACCGGTCCTTGTGCCAGTTCTTCAGCCAGCGCCAACGCTGCTTCCCCAAGCCGCTCGGCTGGCGCCAGCCGGTTCACCAATCCCCAGCGGAGCGCCAGCTCTGCCTCGATTGGCTGGTTGGTAAAAGTGAATTCCGCGGCGCGCCCCAAGCCGATCAGCGCCGGCAGCAGCAGCGAGACCGCCGAATCCGGCGCCAGCCCGATCGCGTTGAACCCAACGACAAAGCGCGCCTGCTCCGCGGCGATCCGGATGTCGCATGCCAGCGCGATCCCCAGCGCCGCCCCGGAAGCCGCGCCCTGGATCGCCGCAATCACCGGCTTTTCGAGCCGGCGGATCTGCAAGATCAATGGGTTGTAGGTGCGTTGCAGATGATACCGATACGAAACCTCCGCCGCTCCGGCGAAATCGCGCACGTCCTGCCCGGCGCTGAAGGTCTTGCTCGCGCCGCAGAGCAGCACCGCCCGAACCTGGTCTTCGCGCTGCGCCCGCCGAAACCCCGCGTGTAAACCTTCGATCAGCGCGAAGTTGAGCGCGTTTACCGGCGGGCGGTTCATTTCCAGCCGCAATACTCCATTTATCAGGCTGCTCGATAGAACTTCTGGTGCTTGAGTCATCTTACCTTCTTTCTGTTGGCGTTGTCCGGCAGATTAAAAAAGAACCCGGCGGTTTTCCGGGTTCTTTGGTAGAGTTTGCAGGTTCTCTTTAGAGGGAGGGGGCGTCTGGGTCGTCGCCGAAATCGTCCTCGCCGTACTCATCTTCGAGTCCTTCATCCGCCGCCTCCAGCGCGTCGATGTCGATCTCCTGGCGCACCCACAGCAGCAACACCTGACCCTCATCGACTTCCAATGTGCGCGCCGCCAGAATCGGCGATTGATTTTCGAAACCGTTCTCGTCGCGGTATTCCAGGTTGATCGCGTTGTTGTGCCGCCAGGCGCGGTGACAGCGCTCGAGCAGGCTCTGCCCGTTGTATGTGCGCAGCTGCGTCAGCCCTATTTCGAACAGCAAGTGGCTCTCGTTCAAACCGAGCGCCCAGCCGTCTTTAACAATTTCAAACGTAGGTGTGGGACCTTCGATAATGGTGATCTTGTCTTCCATTAGGTTTTGCTCCGGTACCATTATTATTAACCAGGCGAATCATACCATAAACCACCTTTTGAGAGTGATGGATTCCAAAAGGCTGCGAGTATAATGGGCGCATGGAAGGATTCCCATGCATAAACTCGTTATCTTGATTGAAGAACAGGAAGACTGGACTCGTTTTGAGACCCAGTGGCCCGCTTTTTTGCGTTTGGCTGAAGAGATGCCGGGGCTCTTGCGCGAATCGACCAGCCGGGTTGAGCGCCATCTGTTTGGAAGCTGCTCCGTAGGTCAGATGCACGAGCTCTATTTCAACACCCTCGCAGAGGCAGAAACCGCCCTGACCTCCCCGGCAGGCATGGCTGCCGGGCGGCTGCTGCAACAGTTCAGCGGCGGGCGGTTGACCCTCTTTTTGGCTGACCATAAGCAGGATGAGCTTGAAAATATTCGCAAGTTCAAGCCGGCAGAAGAATAATCCGGCGATTATGAGGGGTTGAATGAGAAAGCGTGAATTGCCGCGCTCTGGTTGTCTCCTGATCGTCCTGGCGCTGCTCGTCATCCTGGCTGCCCTCGGCTATTGGATTTACCGAAACCTGCGCGGCGAAGATGTGCGATCGCCGCGCGTTCTTGCCTGGATCCGCGATCCGGCTGCGCATCCTGAATGGGCGGTCCAGGCGGGGCAAAGGTGCGGCGAGGCGCCGTTTATCATTCCCACCAACGGCTACATCGGTTTTCTATGGGGCGATTCCTTTCGGGTGGGTCACCGCCACCAGGGGATCGATATCTTTGGCGGCGCCGACGTCAACCTCACCCCGGTCTACGCCGCCTATCCGGGCTATCTGACGCGCCAACTCGATTGGAAATCCTCGCTCATCATTCGCATCCCCCAGGACCCGCTCCAGCCCGGACGTCAAATCTGGGCGTACTATACTCACATGGCTGGATTCGACGGCGCATCCTTCGTCGCCCCCACCTATCCTCCCGGAATCCAGGAAATCTACGTTGAGGAAGGCGCGTTGTTGGGCTTTCAGGGCAATTATTCGGGCGTATCCGGAAACCCGGTCGGGGTTCACCTGCACTTCTCGATCGTCAAGGACGATGGCAGCGGGCATTTTCTCAACGAGCTTGAAATCGAAAACACCCTCGACCCCTCGCCCTATCTGGGTCTGCCGCTGAATTCCCACACCAACCCGGATCGCATTCCGGTCTGTCCCGATTAGGCGCGTTTAGGAGCGAGATGGAAGAGCAAGCCCAATTCTCCGGTCAGGTCGTGCTGATAGCCGGCGCGGGGCGCGCTTTGGGACGGCGCCTCGCCCGCGAATTTGCCCGGAGTGGGGCGCTTCTGGCGTTGAATGACGTCACCCCGGTCAACTTGGATCTCACCCTTCAATCCATCCTGGATGAAGGCGGGCAAGCCAGGGATTACGTTGCCGATGTGTCCAAGCGGATGCCGGCTTTGAACATGATCGACCAGGTGCTGGAGGATTTTGAACGCGTGGACGTGTTGGTGAACCACACCTGCGTCAGCCCGCCGGCGGCGCTGCTCGAACTGGACGAGTGGGACTGGCAGCGGGCGTTGGAGGTGAATCTGAGCGGCGCGTTCTTCCTGACCCAGCTCCTAGGGCGCCAGATGCGCCACCAGGGCGGCGGGGCGATTCTGCACCTCGCCAGCCCGCCCCGCCTGCCCGATCCGAAGCGCCAGGCAGCCTACCTCACCGGGATGCACGGGCTGGTCGGGCTGACGCGCGCTGCAGCCCAGGAACTGGCAGAGTACGGCGTGCGGGTCAACGCGGTCTGTCCCTGGGATTCGCCAGCGGAGAATTTATCTTTAGCAGACCAGGCTGAACCCGACCCTCGGTTGGTCGAGTTAATCTTGGCGCTTTGCAGCCGCGGCTCGACGCTGACAGGAGCGATCGTTCGCCAGCCGCTGGATCTTGAAACGCGGGCTTAACCCGCCAAAAAGTAAGGAGACCGAAAAGGAGTTCAGAATGAGCGCTGCAGAATTTATCCTCGTAGAGAAGCGCGAGCGGGTCGGATTGGCGCGGTTGAACCGACCCAAGGCGCTGAACGCCCTCAACCCGCAGTTGATGCTCGAGTTGATGGGCGCGCTGGACGATTTCGACGCCGACGAAAGCGTTGGCGCAATCGTGATTACTGGCGATGAACGCGCCTTCGCCGCTGGCGCGGACATCAAAGATATGGCGCTTGCCACGGCGGTCGAGATGCTCAAGCGGGATGCGATCGGTTATTTCGACCGCATCCGGCGGGTGAAAAAACCGGTCATTGCGGCTGTTTCGGGCTGGTGTTTGGGCGGCGGCAATGAACTGGCGCTTTCCTGCGATATGATCGTCGCCTCCGAGACCGCCCGCTTTGGTCAGCCGGAGATCAACATCGGCGTAATTCCGGGCGCGGGCGGCACACAGCGCTTGACCCGCGCGCTTGGCAAAGCTCTTGCAATGGAGGTTATCCTGAACAATCGGGTGCTCACCGCCCAGGAAGCGCTCCACTACGGCTTAGTCAACCGGGTTGCGCCGCTCGAGCGTTACCTGGATGAGGCGCTCGAATTAGCCGGGCAGATCGCCCAGCGCGCGCCGTTGGCGCTCCGACTCGCCAAAGAAGCGATCAACAACGCGTTCGAGACCTCGCTCACTGAAGGGATTGCCAACGAACGCCGGGCGTTTTACCTGCTCTTTAGCACCCACGATCAGAAGGAGGGGATGGCAGCCTTCATTGAGAAGCGCAGCCCCGACTGGCAAGGGACATGATCGCTTCTACGGACATTATCCAGGCGTTCGAACAGCTTGACGTGCCAGCGGGTGCGCCGGTCATTGCCCACGCCTCGCTCTCCGCTTTTGGTCCGGTGGACGGCGGCGGGCTTACGCTCCTGAACGCTTTGCTGCAGGTCTATCCGACCCTGGTCATGCCGGCTTTTACGTATAAGACGATGGTAACCCCTCCGTTCGGTCCGCCGGATAACGCCCTGGATTACGCCGCTGACCGCGATCGCAACCAGATGGCGCAAATCTTCTCCCCCACGATGCCGGTCGACCGTCTGATAGGGGTCATCCCGGAGTTGCTGCGCAACACCCCAGGCGCCATGCGCTCCAGCCATCCGGTCCTTTCGTTTGTCGGTTTGCGGGCGGCGCCGATCCTGACCACCCAGACCGTTCAAGCGCCGTTAAGCCCCATCGAGGTTCTCTTTCAGCGCGCCGGCTGGGTGCTCTTGTTGGGCGTCGGTCAAGATGTGAACACCAGCCTGCACTACGCCGAATTCCTGGCTGGGCGCAAGCAGTTCATCCGCTGGGCGCTCACGCCGCAGGGGGTGGTGGAGTGCGGCGGGTTTCCGGGCTGTTCGGATGGTTTCAACGCCCTTTCGCCCTGGATCAGCGGAATTTCACGCCGCGCCCCGCTTGGCAGCAGCCAGGTCGTGGCGCTGCCTTTGCAGGAGTTGGTTTCTGTTGCTCGGGCCCGCATCGAGGCGGACCCGCTGGCTTTGTTGTGCGACCGGAGCTACTGCCTCCGTTGCGAGGCAGTCCGCCGCCATCTTGATGCTCGTCTGAAACCGCATCTTCGAAATGAAGGGTCAACCTGGAGGTGAACCATGTCAACATTAAGCCCTTTTCAAATCTATGACCTCTTGAACCGTCCGCGCCCGCTCTGGTTGGTCAAGATCGATCTGAGCGGCGCCTCGCTCTATTGGGTCGATTTCAGCGAATGCAAGCTGGACATGGCAAATTTCAGCCGGGCGGATCTGAACTGGTCAAACTTCGCCGGAGCAGATATGCGCCGTTCCGATTTGAGCATGGCTAATCTCTTCGAGGCGCATCTGCAGCGCGCAAATCTGAATGAAGCCAATCTCAGCCGCGCCAACCTCACCCGGGCGGATCTCGGAAAAGCCGACCTGGTCGAGGCGATCGTCGTCGAAGCCAACTTGAGCCGCGCCAACCTGAGCAAAGCGACCTTGATCCGCGCCAACCTTAACAATTGCATCTTGAACCGGGCTGACCTCAGCAAAGCCAACCTGGCTAGCGCCAATCTGAGCGGCGCCGACCTCTCGATGGCTAACCTGTTCGATGCCAATCTCGTTGGGGTGAACCTGACCGGCGCTAACCTGGTCAAGGCTGATCTGACAGCCGCCAACCTGTCCCACGCCAATCTGAGCAAGGCGGACCTCACCGGGGCTGACATAACCGATGCCAACCTGGAGGGCGCCAACCTGGAGGGCGCCATTATGACGGATGGAAATGTCTTTGAGCCGCCGCCAGTCTCAATTGACGGGTAGATCTGCCCAGAAAGTGGTCCCGTTGCCAAGCTGGCTGCTCACGCCCATCTCGCCGCCGTGCCCTTCGACGATCGATTTGGCAATCGCCAGCCCCAGACCGCTGCCGCGCGCCTGCCCGGGACGCGGCGGATTCGTCTCTGCGCGGTAAAAGCGTTCGAATACGTGCGGCAGGTGTTCTGGAGAGATCCCTGGACCGGTATCACGCACCAGCAGCCGCACCGTATTCGGGTTGGGTCCACGCCTCAGCAGCATTTCGGTCTGTCCTTCGGGAGGGGTATATTTCAGGGCGTTTTCGAGTAAGTTGTAAATGACCCGGCGCAATTGATCTTCGTAGCCCATCACCGGGGGCAGATCCGGCTCGATCTCGATCCGCAGGTCCACCTGCCCATAAGCCGCCCGGATTTCAAACGTTTCGTACACTTCATTGGCGATTGCGCTCAGGTCCACCGGCGCCTTTGTGCCGCCCCCCAGCCCGGCTTCCATCCGCGAGAGATCGAGCAGGTCATTGACCATCCGCACCAGCCGGTCGATCTCGGTATCGATCTCCTTCAGGAAGCGCTTGGCTACTTCCGGTTCTTCCATCGCGCCCCCGCTTAGCGCCTCGGCGCGCAATTTAATCGTGGTCAGCGGTGTGCGCAGTTCGTGGCTGGCGTTTGCCACAAAGGCGCGCAGTTCGTTGACGTTGGATTGCAGCCGGGACGCCATGCTGTTAAACGCCTCTGCCAGCCGGAGAATCTCCTGCGGACCGGATGGCTTGACCCGCACGCCCAGGTCGCCGTGCTCCATTTGTCCGGCTGCCTGGGTCAGCACCTGGATCGGGCGCGCCAGGTTGTTTGCCAGGAACCACCCCGCCAGGCTGACCCCGACTACGATCAGCAGCGCTACCATGAGCATCACCAAGAAGGATTGGCGCGCCGATTCCAGGCTGGGCGCCATGGCGACTGCCAGGCGTAGGATGCCGATCACTTCGATCTCCTTCTGCACCAGCACTGCCATGTACATATACCGGTCGCCGTGCTCATCCCGCCGCACGCTCACGCCCCGCCCGATGTCGCTTTGCAGGGCTTGAAGCACTTCCGGGGCGTTCTCCAGAGTGGCTCTGGGCGGCAGCGGTTCTTCGCTCGCGATGATCGGGCGCCCGTCGACGTTGTACACGGTAAAGTGGATGTTCGCGTTATCGGCAAACAGGCGCGTCAAGAGCTCGCGAATGAAGGTCGGCTGAACCCGACCCTCTTTCACCTCCTGGATCGGAAGCTCGATTGCGTTGCTGGCGGTGAACGCCAGGTCCTGCAGGTTGTGCTCCAGTTCGAAATTGGCAGCCTGAAAGATGTAACGCCCGGTGAAGATCGCCATCAGGATGATGCTGACGAGCGATACCGCCAGATGCGAGAATACCAGTTGGGAATTGAGCGTCGAGCCAGGTTTGCGAAACAGGCTTTTTAGCCGGGTGAATGCATCATAAAGGAAGTTCTTCTGGTCCTGCAAAGCGATACCCATAACCTCGAACGGTTTGAATGTATTGCGGGCTGGCTGGGTCTTCTTCGATTTTTAGGCGCAGCCAACGCACGTGCACGTCCAGCGTGCGCGGATCCCCCACCCAATCGTCGCCCCAGACCTGCTTGATCAGTTCATCGCGGCTCATCGCCCGCCCGGCGTTGCGCATCAACACCGCCAGCAGATCGAACTCGCGCGCCGAGAGCTGTAATTCCTGCTCGCCCTTGAACACGCGGCGGGCGACGGGATCCAGACTCAACTGGCTGGTGGACATGGGCTGCGGCTGGACAACCTGACGGTCGAGCTGTACCCGCCGCAGCATGGCTTGGATGCGCGCCAGCAGCTCTCGGAAAGAGAACGGTTTAGCCAGGTAGTCGTCTGCCCCCACTTCCAGCCCCAACACGCGGTCGATCTCCTCGCTGCGGGCGGTGAGCATGATCACCGGGATGGCGGTGAACGTGCGCAGCCGGCGGCACACTTCGAAGCCGCTGATGTCCGGCAGCATCAGGTCCAGCACCACCAGGTCGGGTTTGTGCGTTTCCACCGCCTGGATGGCTGAGATCCCGTCTGCCACCGAAACCACGTCGAAACCCTCCCGTTTCAAGCTGTAAGAGAGCGATTCGGTGATGAGCTGTTCGTCGTCCACAATCAAAATGAGCGCCACGGCGGTCCTCCTGTTTCAATGCCTGGTTGAAAAATGAGCCCGTTTCATCGATGTTGCCTAACATTCTATAGTATAGCCAATTTATCTTTGTCTGTGCAGGGATTAAGCAAGCTATTATTCTGGCTGGCGTTGAGCGACCTCCCCGGCTTCTCGCGGTTAATTCTGATACAATCCGTCCTGGAGGCTGGGTTTGCCGCTTCTCTGGCTCTCGCTCGCATTCCTGGGTGGCATCCTCGCCGGGTGGTTTCTCGGAGGGGCGTTTTTGCCCTGGCTGATCGGCGCGCTGGGGCTGTTATTCCTCGTTCTCGCGATCCTGCATTTTTACTACTGGCGTATTGCTCCGCGTTGGGGGCTTATGGACCGCTTTGCGGACTGCTGGCCCCCCAACCAGGAGGTTCTGCTGCCGGGCTTTATCCTCCTGCTGCTGCCGCTGGCTGCCCTGCTCGGTCTGGCGCGCTGGCAGTCCACCCTGCCGGTCATCTCGCCTGCGCATTTAGCCTGGTACAACGATCTGCCGGGCCGCGTGCGCCTCGAAGGGGTTATTGCCGCCGATCCGGAGTTTCGGGACGCCTACACCCAGCTCGAAGTGCGGGTCGAGCGGCTGCGCCTGCCTGACAGCGATGCTTTCCAACCGGTCGAAGGCTTGCTGTTGGCGCGCCTGCCTCCCGGCGGCGATTGGCGCTACGGCGACCGCCTGCAGATTGAAGGCCGCCTGCGCGCCCCTTTTGAAACGGAAGAGTTCTCCTATCGCGCCTACCTCGCCCATCACAGCATCTACACCACCCTGAGCTGCGGCTACTGCTCGACTTGCGCCGAGCCGCTCCGCAGCGACTGCGCCTGGCTGGTCGAGCGAGCCCAGGGCAGCCCGCTCCGCCGCGCCATCTACGACTTGCGCCGCCGGGCGCACGGCATGGTCCATGTCCTCTTCCCCGACCCCGAAGCCGCGCTGCTATCCGGCATCCTGTTGGGGATCGAAACCGGCATCCCGGAGGACCTGCTGGACGCCTTCCGCCTCACCGGCGTTGCCCACATCATCGCCATCAGCGGCTTCAACTTTGCGATCATCTCGGGCTTGCTCGTGGCGCTTTTCGGGCGGCTGTTGGGTCCCTGGCGCGGCATGCTGGCAGCCTGGATCGGCATTGCCTTCTACGCAGTGCTTGCCGGCGCCAGCGCCGGGGTGGTGCGGGCGGCGCTCATGGGCGGGCTGGCGGTTTTTGCCCTGCGCCTGGGACGCCGTTCAGGCGCGCTCAACACGCTCGCCTTTGTCGCCGCCCTCATGGCGCTCTTTGACCCGCACGTGCTTTGGGACGTCGGTTTTCAGCTCTCGTTCATGGCAACGCTGGGTTTGATGCTCTATGCGGACCCGCTCTCACGGGGTTTTATCGTCCTTGCCGGGCGCTGGATTCCGTATGAACGCGCCCGCCGTCTGGCGGGACCGGTGGGCGAATATCTGCTCTTCACACTCGCCGCCCAACTCACCACCCTGCCGCTGATCCTATATTATTTTCACCAGGCATCCTACATCTCACTGATCGCCAACCCGCTCGTGCTGCCTGCCCAGCCGCCGCTCATGATCCTGGGCGGGCTGGCGACGCTTGCCGGGCTGGTCTTCCTTCCGCTCGGACGGCTCCTTTCCGTATTAGCCTGGCCCTGGATCGCCTACACCGTCCGGATCGTCGAGGCGCTGGCGCAGGCGCCCGGCGCGGCGCGCACCATCGCCCCGTTAAGCCCCTGGGTCGTGCTCGCCTTTTATTTGCTTCTGTTTTCGTTCACGTTATTGGGCGGTCGGCTCAAAGCCTGGCTTTCGAAATTCGGCGCTCCGCTCGCGCAGGCGTTGGCGGCGGAGCGCTCGGTCCGCCTGGGATGGATCGTCAGCCTGGCTGCGGCGCTGCTGGCGCTGGTGGTCTGGCAGCGCGTCCTGAGCCAGCCGGATGGGCGGCTGCACTTGATTGTGTTCGAGGCTGGCAGCGGCGAGGCGCTCTTGATCCAAACCCCCGGCGGGCGCAACTTGCTTATCAATGGCGGAGCGAGCGCCAACGCCCTCGCGGGGGCGCTTGGGCGGCGGTTGCCTTTGGGCAAGCGGGAGATCGACTGGCTCGTGGTCGCCGCGACCCGCGAAGAGCAGATCGCCGCCTTGCCCGCCGCCCTGGAGCGTTTTCAGGTCGAGCGGACGCTTTGGGCGGGTTCGCCGCTGGGCGGTTACAGCGCCCGCCAGCTCCAAAAAGCCCTCGCCGCCGGGGATATCCCGCTCACCCCGGTGCTTGCCGGACAGACTCTCGACCTGGGGGAGGGGGCGCGCCTGCAAGCGCTCGCCAGCGGACCGCGCGGCGCGGTGTTGCTGTTCGAATGGGGGCGCTTCCGGGCGTTGCTGCCGCTGGGGCTGGATGCCGACGCGCTGCAAACCCTGTTGCGCGACCCCGCGCAGCCGCGGGTGACGGCGCTGCTGCTGGCGGACGCCGGGCACGCCGCGCTCAACCCGCCGGAGTGGATCGCGCGCTGGAACCCGCAACTGGCGCTGCTCAGCGTTGCGGCGGGCAACCCGGAAGGTCTGCCCCATCCGGAGGCGCTGCAAGCCCTTGGCGAGGTCCCGCTGCTGCGCACCGATCAAAACGGCTGGATCGAGCTGACCACCAACGGCGAACAGCTATGGGTGGAAGTGGAGCACAGGCGCGAAGCGGATTAGCGGGCGCGCCTGCGGCTCAGGGACGGTTGGCGCTTGGCAGATAGGTCTTGTACGCCGCAGCTTCATAAGCCCCCAGATCCACCGTGTATGGCGCCGCCACGCCCTGCAGGCGCGGCTGCAACGCCAGATCGTAGGGCATCCTTTCGGTGATGTTGCCGTTATTGTTGACGTCCCACACATCGAGCGGCAGGTAGGCGTTGAACCCGGCATCGCGCGCCGGCGAGGAGAACGGCAGTCTGAGATCGTCGTCGAGCGTGCCGGGCAGCCCGTCGCCGCCCAGCGGGTTGAAGAACAGCGGGTCCATCCCCGTCTGCAGATTGGTGCAGGTCGACCCGCCCGGACAGCTGGTCTGGCTGTTTACATAATTGAACGTGGCGGCGCTGCCGCTGTCAAAGCGAAACGGCTGGTCGTCATTTCCCCAGAAGATCGTGTTGCGGAAGATCGGCCGGCTCGAGGATTGCGTGCTGTGCACTGCGTCGCCGTCCAGCCCTGGATCATCCCTCAAGTTGGCTTTGTTCTGGCTGAAAGTCGCATTGATGACCAGGGGACTGCTAAATACAATGTATAGCGCCCCTCCAGGACCTTCAGCCTGGTTGCCGTTGAACAGCGCGGTCACGATTTCGGCGTCAGAAGAGAAGGTATACAGCCCGCCGCCCGACAGAGCCTGATTGCCGACCCAGGCGCAGTTAAAGAAATACGGCTGCCCCAATCTGCTCTGCGCCCCGCCGCCAAACCAGGCGTAATTCTGATAAAACGTCAGGTTGACCAGCAGCGGGCTGGCTTGCTCGAGATACATCCCTCCACCGCTGTAACGGTAGATCGGGCTGTCCAGCGGCGCGCTGAGCTGCTCCTGCAGGAATTGAGCCATGCGCCATGGGTCAGTCAGGGCGAACGCGTACGGATAATACTGAGCGTTCCCGCCCTGGATCGTGAACCCGTCCAGCACCGTGCGCGCATCCACCCCGCTCATCCGCACCACGTTCAGGCTGTTTTCTGTTCTGTTTGCCCATCCGTTGTCGTTCCCCGCCAGGTCGCCGCTCAGCACGGTTTTACGCGTCAGCGGGTTGCGCTGGTTGCGCACTACCTCGTTCCCCGCGAACCCGCCGTACACCGCCACCCCTTGTGGAATCTGGAAGGTGTCCGTCACGATTGGCGTTGCCAGCGGCAATGTGGGTGTGTAAACCCCTTGCGCCACCCACAACTCGTCCCCGGTCGCCGTCTTGCTCAGCGCGTTCGGGAGCGAGCGGTAGGCGTTCAGCCACGAGGTCCCGTTGTTCAACCCGCTGCCGGTCTTGCGCACATACACCACGCGCGCCTCGTGCGCCCCCAGGTCGACCAGCGGCGCCGCGCCCGACCCCGAGTCCACCACGAACGCGATTTCCACGCGCCGCGCGCGCCCGTCGCGGTCCGGCGCTTCGTCGTTTGTGTTTCCGTTTTCGTTCAGGTCGTATGAATCCGCCTGAACCAGCGAGTTATCCCCCGCGTCGATTGCTGGAGAGGTAAATTGCAGCCGCAGGTTGTCGTCGAGCGTCCCAGGCTGGTTGTCCAAGCCCTTCGGGTCTTGAAATTGCGGGTCCATCGTCAGCAGCGCGCCGGTGACTGTCACAAACGGCGGTTCGCCCCCCTGCACCAGGCTTTGTTGCAGTTCGAACGTGTAGGTGAAAGAGTTTAGGATCTGCGGTCCGTTGTCCGCCTGGTTGCCCCACAAGATGCTGTTTTTCACCTTCGGTCCGCTGGTGGCGTTGTAAATTCCGCCGCCGTTGTCAGCGGTGTTGTAGGTCACCGTCGAGTTCGTCATATCCAGGCTGCTGCCGCTGGCGTTGTAGATCGCCCCGCCGTCCGCGGCGAGGTTGGCGTTCAGCACCGTGTTCACCACCCGCGGCGTGCTGCCGCTGGCGTTGTAAATCGCTCCCCCGCTGCCGGCGGTGTTATTCAGAAAGGAGCAGGAAAAGATCCTGGGGTTGCTGCCGCTGTTGTGCATCGCCCCGCCTTCTATGGCGCGGTTGCCCAAAAAGATGATCCGGTACAGAACCAGGTCGCTGTTTTGGTTTAACATTCCGCCGCCGCGGTCGTTCGGGTTGCTTCCATCTGCGTTTCCGCCCTGGATGATGAAACCGTCCAACAGCGTCGCGGTCGAGATTCCGCTGGGGGCGGTCACCACATGATAACTGTTGTCGTCCATAGCCGCGCTGGTGCCGTCGTCGTCGCCCTCCAGGTCGCCGCTCAGGATGGTACGCCGCTTCTCGGGGTCGCGCTCCGAGCGCAGGCTCTCCGTGCCCGCAAACCCGCCGTACACCTTCACCCCTTCTTTAAGCGTGAAGGTGCGCGTCCGGTCGCCCGGGGCGCCGGGGGTGTAGACCCCTTGCGCCACCCAGACCTCGCTGCCGCTGCTGGCGGCAGCCAGCCCATCCTGCACGGTTTGAAACGCGCTCGCCCAGCTCAAGCCATCCCCCCCGCCCGAGGCGTTGGCGTTCACGTAGTACACCGCCGCCAGCGGCGCGCCAACTGTGCGGCGTCCCGCCCCCGGCTGGTCGGTCGCCCGCGCCGCCTCGAACCCGAGCGGGGAGAGGAGCAAGCTCGCCGCACAGAGCAGGCAGATCAGCAAATGGACGGTTTTCAGACGAAAAGGGTTTGATCTCGCGTTCATTTTTAGACCTCAGGTGAAGCGCATGTTGTGAGAGTTTTGCGGCTGCGCGGTCTCGAACTCACAGTTTTTTCTGTTTATCAGAAGATTATAACCAACGATTCTGTCTGCCGCACATGACAATATCGCAAGGATCGCCGTCTCTGGGCGATAAAAAGCCCGCTGGAATGAAGTATTCTGACAGCGGGCAGGTTTCTCGGATACTGTATCGTGGACCTCAGGCTGCGCCGGACAGCTCGTCCGCGCGCATCTGCCCGACCTCTTTCACGTCCACCGGCACGCCGTCGATCTCCTCGGGCAGGCGTTCCTCCGGCTTGAGCAGCGCGATCGGCAGCTTATGATCCACCAGCACCACCAGCCCGATCTCATCCGTGCGGCGCCCCTGTTTGTGCTGCAGCCCCACGCCCACGCCCACCACGTTTGGCATGGCGAGCAGCTCAGCCTCGTGCGCCGCTTTGACCGCCTGCGCCTTTTCCAGCGCGCTCTGGCGGTGATTGAGCGCCTTCTCGCCCGGCTGGTCCAGCTCGACGTTCAGGCGCTTGAACACCGTCTGGATGGGGTTGAAAAGCGTGGCTTGGTTGGAGCCGGCGTACAGCAGCCCGACCGCCAGCTTGCCCGCGTCCGCCACCAGCAGCGAGCCTGAGTCCCCGCCCTGCGACATCGGGGTAGAGACGATCTGATGTTCGAATGTGGCGGTGCGCTCATCGCCGTAATTCACCGTCACGGTCGCGTCGAGCACGTTGATCGCGCCGCTCGTAAAGGCGGTCGTGCGCCCAGATTTGATCACCTGCATCCCCAGTTCCGCTTCGCCCACGTCGCTCACCGCGCCGATCTCCAGGATTTCGTCCAGCACCTCGCCGTCCGCGATCGGCCGCGCCAGCGCCGCGTCGATCTGGTTGGTCGCCAGCGGGCGCAGCTGCACTGCCTGCACCTGGTGGTTCGATCCAGTCCAGCGCGCCAGGGTGTTCCCAAGCTGCGCATAGGTCTTCGCCAGGCTGCAGGTCGGCGGTTCTTCGTTGTAGTAAAGGGTTTCGAACCGCTCCAGCAGCGCAATCGTGTCGCGTTCGGGCGTGCCCCCGTCGGCGGGACCGGGTTGCAGGATCGGGTCGCCGGGGCGACCTGCGTTGCGGTCAGCCAGCACGTGGTTGTTGGACAGAATCAACCGCTCGCCGCTTTTGCGGTCTCGCACCACGCAGCCCAGCGTCCCGGCGGTGATTTGGAAATGCCCAATGCTCACGCCGCCCGGGGCAGGGCGCACCCGCTCGGTGTGCGAGATAAGCGGACGCAGCACGCCCACTTCGAGCACGTCGGTGCGCACCCCCGCCACCTCCGCCGGGATCATCTCCTGCGGCTTCAGGCTCACCGGGGGCAGTTTGTTGCGCACCAGCACCACCAGGCTCAACTCATCCAGCACCCGGCTGCCGCGCGTCTTATATCCGACGCCCAACCCTACCACGTTTGGGCGGGAGAGGAGCTCGGCTTGGTAGACCGATTTCGCCATTTTCGCTTCTTCAAAATCGCGCATGCTCTGCCTCCGGGTCAGTTGGCTGGACAGGGTGGTGCAAAGACTCAACCGGTTAGCCTGGTGCAGGAAACATACCAGGCAGACCGTCCGCGTTTCAAGCCCTGTTTTGTAGAGCATTATACCCACATTACCCCACCCGGTTCGCAGGGCGGCGCCTTTCTTGCCGCTCATCAAAGCCTGATTTTCGCCCCATTTGAGCGTGTTATAATCACGCTGCTCCAGGCTCGGGTTGAGCCAGGGCAAATAATAAGGGATTGTGTATGGCTGGAATCGAAAAAATGCAAAATACCACCCCAAACCGCTCCGATGAGCGCACGGTTGTCGTGCTGCGCATCGCGTTGTTGGCGGGGTTTTTCTTTATCGCGTTGCTGGCAGCTTTTCTGACATTCGTGACCGTGCGCGATTTTGTCGCCTCCTGGCAGATCACCAATCTGCCCGGCGTTTCGGTCAAGGATCCAAATCCCGCGCCGGGCGTGGAACCAGGCGCCCCGGCGCCAGGCTCCGCACCGTTGGCGCCGGCGAACGCCGCAGCGCACCCCACCTGGGACGGCGCCAACCGCGTCACGATGCTGGTGATGGGGCTGGACTATCGCGATTGGGGGGCGGGTGATGGCCCGCCGCGCACCGATACCATGATCCTCTTGACCGTGGATCCGATCAACCGCACCGCCGGCATACTGTCCATTCCGCGCGATCTGTGGGTGAACATCCCCGGATTCGAGTATGGACGCATCAACACCGCGTATATGTTGGGCGAAGCCAACAAGCTTCCGGGCGGAGGTCCGCAGCTCGCAGCCGATACGGTCGAGGAACTGCTCGGCATTCAGATCGATTATTACGCCCAGGTCGATTTCGGCGCGTTTGCGCGCTTTATTGACGAGATTGGCGGGGTGGAATTGGACATCACCCAGGAAATCAAGCTGGACACGCTTGGCGATGGCAAAGTGAAGCGCCTCAAACCGGGGCATTACACCTTGCCGGGCGATCTGGCGCTGGCGTATGTGCGTTTTCGCAAGTCCGAAGGCGGCGATTTCGACCGGTCGGAGCGCCAGCAACAGGTCATCATGAGCATTCGGAAGCGCATGCTCGAATACGATCTTTTGCCGCTCTTGATCTCGAAAGCGCCCACCCTCTATGGCGAAGTTTCCTCCGGCGTGCATACCAATCTGAGCCTGGAAGACGCCATCAAGCTGGCTTGGTTGGCGATCCAGATCCCCGAAGAGAACATCAAGCGCGGCGCGATCGGGGCTGGGCAGATCGCGTTCGCCGTATCGCCGGACGGCACCCAGCAGGTGCTCAAGCCGCTCACCGAGAAGATCCGCAGCCTGCGCGATGAGATCTTCAGCGAAGGCGGTCCCGCCAGCCCGGTTGCCAGCGCGCTCGATCTGTCCGAGTTGGTCAAACAGGAGGGCGCGCGGGTGGCGGTTATGAACGGCAGTTCGGCGCCGGGGCTGGCAGCCAGCACAACCGAATATCTCAAGGCGCAGGGCATTAACGTGGTCGAGACCGGCAACGCCGCCCAGTACACTGGCACGACTGAAATCACCTTCTTCAGCGGCAAACCCTACACGCTCAAATTCCTGGTGGAGTTGATGGCGATCAACCCTTACCGCATTCATCACTTCTACGATCCGACAAAACCCTACGACATCGAGGTCGTGGTGGGGGACGACTGGGCGCAGTCGGGCAAGCTTCCGTAAACCTCATGCGCCGGGCGCCTGGACGGGCTGCCTGGCGCACTTTTTTCTTCTAAACTCACGAAATTATGGAAACCCTGACCGGCTCGATCGAGCGGATTACTTTTTATAATCCCGAGAACGGATACAGCGTGCTCCGCTTAAAACCCGAGCCGGGACGGCTGCGTCAAGCCGACCGTGAAGGTCTGGTCACCGTCACGGGCAGCCTGCCGGAGCTTTCCGTCGGAGAGCATTTGCGGCTCCAGGGAGAATGGGTCAATCACCCGCGCCACGGCCTGCAGTTTCAAGCCCAAATTTGCGAGCAGACCCTGCCAGCCAGCGCCGCCGGCATCCGGCGCTACCTGGGTTCGGGGTTGGTGCGCGGCATCGGTCCGCGCCTGGCTGAGCGCATCGTCGCCCGCTTTGGCGCAAGCACGCTGGAGGTGATCGAGAATCACCCCGAGCGCCTGCGCGAAGTCCCCGACATCGGTCCGAAGCGCGCCGGGCTGATCTCGGCGGCGTGGCGGGAGCAGCAGCAGGTGAAAGAAATCATGCTTTTTCTGCACAGCTATGGGGTCAGCACCAACCTGGCGGTCAAGGTCTATAAACAATACGGCGATCAATCGCTCGGCATCGTGAAAACCGATCCTTACCGCCTTGCACAGGACATCTACGGGGTGGGGTTCAAAACCGCCGACCGCATTGCCCAGGCGCTGGGGTTAGCCGCCGATCACCCTGGTCGGTTGGAGGCGGGTCTGCTACACCTCCTCGACCAGGCTGGAAACGACGGGCATGTTTTTGTTCCCCAGGACGAGTTGATCCGCCGGGCTGCCGGTTTGCTCGAGGTGGCAGAAGAGATTTTACCGGGCGCGGTTCAGCGCCTGGGCGAAGCGAAGCGCGTTTACCTGGAGCGCCTGCCGATCCAAGTCCTCCCGCAGCCCGGCGAGGGCTCCCGAACCGACCAAACTGCCGAACCTCGCACCGCGGTTTATCTGGCTCCGTTTTACCACAGCGAACTCGGCACCGCCGAGCGGCTGAAAGCCCTCGCCCGCGCTTTCCCGACCCGTCTCAGCGACCTGCCGCCGGCTTTTGCCGCCCTCGATCCGGCTTTGTCCTCAGAGCAGCAGGCTTCTATCCGCATGGCGCTCACCAACACTCTCGGTGTGCTCACGGGCGGTCCGGGGACGGGCAAGACGACCACGCTCAAGGCGCTGATTGACACGCTTGAATCCGCCGGCAAGCGCGTCCTGCTGGCTTCGCCCACCGGCCGCGCCGCCAAACGCCTCGCCCAAGCTACCGGACGCCCCGCCAGCACCATCCACCGTCTGCTCGGGTATGCCCCGGGTGAAGGGTTCAAATACGGGCTCGAAAATCCGCTCAAAACCGATTTGTTGGTGGTCGATGAAGCATCCATGCTCGACCTTGCCCTCGCCTATCAGCTTCTCAAAGCCCTCGAGCCGGGGACGCACCTGCTGTTGGTGGGGGATGTGGATCAGCTTCCCTCGGTCGGGGCAGGGGACGTGCTGCGCGATCTGATCGGAAGCGGGCAGTTCGCCGTGACGCGCCTCGGTCATATCTTTCGTCAGGCAGCCAGTTCGCACATCATCACCAATGCGCACCGCATCAACCATGGCGAGACGCCGGTCTTTCCGGTTGGCGCGGACAGCCAAGCGGGAGATTTCTTCCTCTTCCCAGCCGAAACGCCCGAAGAAGCCGCCAATTGGGTCGAAGAGGTGGCTTGTCGGCGCATCCCCCAGAAATTTGGGTTGCACCCGCGCGATCAGATCCAGGTCCTTTCGCCAATGTACCGCGGCCCGGTTGGGGTTAATGCCCTCAACGCGCGCCTGCAAGCCAGCCTGAACCCCGCAGCGGTATCCAAACCCGAAAAACTGCTCTTCGGACAGCTTCTGCGCGCGGGCGACAAGGTGATGCAGGTGGTCAACAACTACGAAAAAGAGGTCTTCAACGGCGACATCGGCTCGCTGTACACAATCGAAGCGAACGACCAGAGTCTGCTGATCGATTTTGAGGGCCGCGCGGTGCGCTATGATTGGAGTGAAGCCGACCAGCTTGTTCTGGCTTATGCCGTTTCGGTTCACAAAGCCCAGGGAGCGGAGTTTCCGGCGGTGGTGCTCCCGCTCGTGACCAGCCACTATTTGATGCTTCAGCGCAACCTGCTCTACACCGCGGTGACCCGCGCCCGACAGTTGTGCGTGCTGGTCGGCAGCTGGCGCGCGATTGGCATTGCCGTCCACAACGATCGTGGTTCCCGCCGCTACACCGCTTTGGACTGGCGTTTGCAGTCGGAAGCATAAAAACGAAAAGGCGCAGAGGAGCTTTTCTGCGCCTTTTACGCTTATTTATTGTATTCAATTACGGGTTGTAATTCGGGATGATCTTTGGATCGCGGATCGCCCATTCGTTGCGCTGCCCGGCGTTGAAAAGCGTGCCGGCGGTTCCGCTCACGATAAACTGCAGTTCGATCTCCTTGCCCTGGTATTTGCTGAGATCGACCTTGAACGGCACCCAGGCGGTGGATTGACCGCTTGGGAAAGACCACAGCACCTCCCAGCCTCCGCCTACCTTGGCGTAGATCGTCGCATTCTGCACAAACACATAGCGGTGTGAAAACGTCATATGGGGGTTCTTCCAGGCAGGATCGATAAAGATCGGCTTTAAAGTCATCATCTGCAGTTCGTCCCCGCGACCGAACCAGCAGGGCGGGCCATTGCGATCTTCGCCGCAGCCGGGCGCCTGGCGCAGCGTGCTGGACTTCATGTCTGTCAAAGAGATCGGTTCGCCGGAGGTGGGGGGCGCAGTCGCTTCCGACGTGTTTGTTGCGGCAGGTGAGCTTTCCGGCTCAGTTGTTTTGGGCTGCGCCAGTTCGGTTGACTGAGCGTCCAGCGTGGCTTGCTGCGCCTGGATAGTCGCCTCGGTATCCGGCTTAACGCCCTCCGTGGCTGGCAAGCCGGACTCTTCGGTTGAGCCAGGCTGCTCGGTCAGGCGCTGTTCCGCCTGCAGCGTCTCCTCCACGCTGCGTGAAATCTCGGTCTCATCTGGCGCCGGTTCGCGCGTGCCGGGACCGAAGACGCATGCCAGTCCCGCCAGGATGAGCATCGCAGACGCCACAAGGGGCAGGAAATGCCGCGCTGGCTTCCTTCTTAGAGATTTCAACATAATATTCCTCCACTTTTTTTCATCGCTCACATCACGGAGCCATTTTACTGGCGGCGCGGAAGATTGGTTCATCAATATTATAGCGGCAATAATTCAATTGTGAAGTTATGAACGTTCACTTTTTCGCGGCGACGATCGTAGTCCCGCTGAAGATGAGAAGCACCAGCGCGATCGTCAGGAATAGGGCTGGGATCATGGCCTCGGGTCCGTGGCGCTCGATCAACTCGCCCAGAACCCAGGGCAAAGTCATGCCGCCCAGCCCGGTGCCGACAAAAAACCAGCGCGAGGTCGCGCCGCTCAAGGTCATGTGGCGCCCGGCAAACGCCAGCAGGGTTGGAAAAACCGATGCCATGAAAAGCCCTAATAATATCGTGCCGATCCACACCACTGTGACAGATCCTGGCGCAGACCAGATCAATCCCAGGCTTGCCAGGCAGCCGATAAAGTCGACCATGAGCATGATCGCCGGGCGTACGCGGGTCGCGATCCCCACGCTGATCAGCCGACCGACCGTGAGAGCGCCCCAGAACAAGGAGTTCAGATATGCCGCGCCGGTCGTCCCTGCCAAGCCCTGGTTGATCGCAAAAGTGTAGATCCAACCGCCGAATCCGAGCTCCGCGCCGACGTAGAACGCGTACACAACCGCGATGAGAATGACCAGCAGCCAGGGTGTGGGCTGATGCTCAACCAACTCGTCCACCTTTGGCGAGGACGGGCTGGGCAGGCGAAAGAGCCACAGCGCAACCGGCAGCGGATAAAGCGCCAGCAGCCAGAAGGCGCCGCGAATGCCCCAACCCATCGTCAGGGATTGCGCGACCAGCAGCGGCGCCAGAAAAGCCCCGATCCCGAAAAAGAAGTGCAGCGCGTTCAGAACTGGGTTGGCGCGGTCGCGGTAGATCCATACCAGCATTGGGTTGCCGCACACATCCAGACCCCCGTTTGCCATTCCGAGCACAAAGAAAATCAACATTAAAAGTGCCAGGCTCGCGGTGAGCGGTATCAGCCCCAGCATCGCGCTCATGGTCAGCAGGATGATGGTTAACAGCCGGTTGCCGGGCGCCCGGTCCAACAGGTTGCCAAACCCGAGCGACCCGGACATGTAGCCGAAGTTCTGCGCGGTGAACAGTAACCCGATCGCCCCCAGTTGAGCGCCGGTTTGCTCAGAGAGGTTGGGCAGCGCCGGACCGAGAGCTGCCGTGGTCAGTCCTAAAATGATGTTCGTCAGGAAATAGGCAATCGTGGACTGGGTTGCCGCCGGGTAGTCGTTGGCTTGTTTGGGTGGTCGCGGCTCAGTGGTCATGGTCTCCGGTAATTTCTGCAAAACCCAGGCGAGCCAGTTGTTACTCCGCAGTTTACCGGCGCGCCTGGAGGGTTCGAGCGGTTTATGGGTTAAGCGCCTGGTTCAGGAAGACCCCTCGGCTTGCTGCTTCTCCCAGGCTAAACGCCAGGAGTCGGACGCCTCGCCGCGGTTCGTCTCATCCACAACCAGGATTTTTTGCGAGCCGTCCCGATCCTGGATTACAAAGGTGAGCGCCTCTTGTCCGTCGTCGGTGATCTCGGTGGTGCAGTCGACCGGGGTGATTTCTTCGCGCAGGAAATGCCACCCGAAATGGCTCTCACAGGGGGCGTCCCAGCATTTGCACGACCGTTGATCGAGAATGATTTTCATGTCTGCCTCCAGATCGTTCAAACTTATGGCTGTCCAAAGGTCAGAATAATTGCGCCCCAATAGTTGCCGGTGTTGCTGGTGCAAGTCAAGGCGCTGATATTTCCAAGCGGGGCGCCGTCTTCCCCGATGCGCACACTGTAAACAAACGCCGGGTCGGGTCTGAAATCGGCATAGCCCAGCCCTTTTTCGGGCTTCAGACCGGTGAAAAACCGCTCCTCCCCGCCCGCCCAGTTGATCACCACCAGCATACCTGACACCGGCTCGCCTTCACGGTCTTGCACTTGCACCACGATCTGCGGTTCTTCCAGGGGCAAGTCGCAGACTTCTTCCATGCTGAGGAGCACGAACGGTTCATCCGGGCTGGGACGTTCCGGCGCGGACGCTTCCGGGCGGGTCGGTTCGACTTCGCTGCCAGTTGGCGCTTCGGTTGCGCCGGCAGGCGGCTCCAGCAGGCGCCCGGGGGTCGCAAGCGCCGTCGTGCCGGTGGGCTGGATCGCCGGGCGGGTGATCGCCTGCCCTGGACCGGGCGGCGCCTGCCCCAGGGCAACCGCCAGCAGACCTAAAGCGCGCGCCTCGTCCGAAATGCCGCTTTCAGAACCGCCTTCTTCCGCCAGTTTGCGTTGGGCTTGTTCGGTCAAAGCGCGTACGCTGTCCGCATCTTGCAGCAACTCGAGCCGCGCTCGGGCGCGCACCAGGTCGCCGTTTGCCAGATACGCCGCGGCAATCATTGTCCGGTATTGATCCTTGAAATCTTGACGCAGCGAAGCCGGCGAGGTCTCCACGTATTCCACCGGTTGAAAGAAACGGGTGTAGCCTACGCCAAGCAGAACCCCGATCACCAAGCCCGTAAGAAGATACCAGGGTCCACGCTTTTCCTCGCGTCTCATGGCGCCGGCGCTCCCCCGCCCAGCGATGAGGCTTCCAGGCTGGTTTGTAGAGCCTGCATCCGGCTGATGTCTGGCTCGCTGTAGCCGACTTTGCGGGCAAATTCGATCGCCTGGGCGACCAGAACTTGCGGCGGGGTTTCGCCCAGAACCGCCAGCCGCCGTTCTGCCAGCGCCGCATCTTTGTCGATTTCGTAGGCTTCCGCGACCATCAAGACGTAATCGGTCTTGTAATCCATTCGCAGCGTCGCGGGGGTGATGTCAACCGACTTCACGGGCTGCATAAACCAGCCGTAAGCCAAGCCCGCGCCCGCGCCGACCAGAATTGCGATTAGAAAGCGAAACCAGCGCCCCATATCAGCCTATTGTGCCATAGACGACCTGCCCGCACAAGCGCCGCGCCGGGTCAGGTTATGCGCTCGCCAGGATGTCTTCCAGCGCCCCCAGCAGCAAACGCACGTGCTCGCGCCGGCTGCTGTGTCCCATCAACCCGATCCGCCAGATCTTCCCTTTTAGCGGACCAAAGCCGGCTGCAATTTCGATGTTGTACTCATCCAGCAGCCGCCGGCGCACAGCGGCGTCGTCGATGCTGGGCGGGATCTGGGGCGTGCTGAGCGTCGGCAGCCGCTGCGCCAGCGGGATCAGCAGCGGCAAGTCCAGGTTTTCCAGACCCTCCCAGAGCATCTCGGCAAACGCGCGGTGGCGGGCGAAGCGCGGTTCCAGCCCCTCTTCCTCCACAATCCGCAAGCCTTCCCGCAGCGCATAATGCAGGCTGATCGGTGCGGTATGATGATATGCGTGCGGCGCCTCCCAATATTTCTCCAGTCCGTTCAAATCGAGGTACCAGTTGGCAACTGGCGTCTTGCGCTGGCGCAGCGCCTGCCGGGCACGCTCGCTAACGGTGATGGGCGCCAGCCCCGGCGGGCAAGACAGGCTTTTCTGCGCCGCGCTGTAAGCCACGTCCACATCCCAGTGGTCGATCTCGACCGGCAGCCCACCCAGCGAAGTGACCGTGTCCAGCACCACCAGCGCCCCCTGTGCGTGGGCTGCAGAGGCGATCTCCGGTATGCCGGTCTGCAGAGCGCCGGTGGAGGTTTCGGCGTGCACCAGCGCCAGCAGCTTATATTTGCGGGCTTTTAGCGCCGCTTCGATTTCGGCTGGATCGAACGTTTCGCCCCAGGGACGTTCCAACCGCTCAACCTGCGCCCCGTACCTTCCTGCAATCTCTGCCAGCCGCTCTCCAAAGAAGCCCATGCTAGCCACCAGCACGGCGTCGCCCGGCTCGATGAAATTGCACAGCGCAGCTTCCATCCCAGAAGTGCCTGTGCCGGGCAGGGCGAGGGTCAGCTCGTTATCGGTTTGGAAGACCAGGCGCAACAACGTCTGTTCTTCTTGCATCAACTGCAGAAATTCGGGGTCCAGGTGCCCCACCAGCGGGGAGGCCATTGCGCGCAGCACCCGCGGCGGTACCATGCTCGGTCCAGGACCGAGCAAAAAACGTGAGGAGGTGTTCAAGTCGCTGATCATATCCATAGTTTACAACAAAAGATCGGAATCGGGCTTGTTGATTGGCTTGTTGATGAAAGAAATGCTTGCTTTGCCATCTAAAATCCAGTAAAATGATTAATACAGGTCTTCAGAAATCGCACCTTTTGATCCAAGCACGGGAACTGCGGACAAGGGGAATGCACTATGAGCATTATAAAGGTTTCGGGTACTTCGCGCACATCCGCCGTCGCGGGCGCTATTGCGGGCGTCTTTCGGGAGAACAAACGCGCCGAGGTACAGGCGATTGGGGCGATCGCGGTCAATCAAGCCATTAAGGCGCTCGCCCTTGCGAAAGGCTATCTTAAAGAAGATGGCTACGAGATTATCTTTACGCCCGAATTTGTGGACGTTGAGATTGATGATAAAGTTCGCACCGCGATCAAATTTGTTGTGGAGTTGCGCTGACCAAGCATTGACTGCAGGGTAAACTTTCCACCACCTGCTGCTATTGTCGGAACCCTGAGCGTCGGAGGATTTTCATCCTACGGCGCATTCTATTCTACCTGCCGTATTCGGCTCGAATTTTGGAGCAATTTGACTAGCCCGCGATGGCTGTTGATTTTGATCGTCCTCTTTCCCGGGCTGAGCGCCTGCGCGAAAGACGTACATCAGGTCTGGCAAAGCGAAGCCAGGGCGCCCGAGGCGCCTGAAATCCTGGCGCCGGTGGATACGGACGCCCTGCTGTCCACCCCCTCCGCCAGCCCAACCCGTGCCCCAACGCTCACTGCTACCCAGCTTGTTTCGCCAACCTCTTCGCCTGGGCGCGCGACTTCCCTGCCGGCTTCCCCTTCCCCCACCCAGACTGCCGCGCCGCGCGCGCCAGCCTGTCTGGAGCAGGGCGGGCGCATCGTCCACGGCAGTCTGGAAACCAAACTGCTGCGCTATCCGCTGGTTTACCGCATCTACCTACCGCCCTGCTACCACGAGTCCATCACCGAGCGCTACCCCGTGCTTTATCTGATCCATGGGCAGGGCTTCACGGATGAGCAGTGGGACCGCATCGGCGCGGACGAGACTGCCGACCGGCTGATTGCTTCCGGCGAGATCCCGCCCCTGATCATCGTGATGCCTTACGAGCGTTATGGCGGCGAGCCGCCCGAGAGCGGCTTCGCGCAAGCGTTTATCGAACAGCTTATTCCGCACATTGACGAAACTTACCGCACCCGCCCGACCGCTCAATATCGAGCTGTCGGCGGGCTCTCGCGCGGCGGCGGCTGGGCGATCCATTTCGGGCTGGCGTATTGGAAAATGTTTCGGGCAATCGGCGCGCACAGCCCGGCGGTCTTTCACACCGACGCCCAAGCCATGCGCACTTATTTGGATACCATTCCCACGCTCTCTTTGCCCAGGATCTACATCGATATTGGCGATCGCGACCGGCCCGAGATTTTGCGCTCTGCCACCTGGTTCGAGGAGCTTCTGGATGAAAAAGACATTTCGCATGAATGGCATTTGTTCTCGGGCTACCACAACGAAGCTTACTGGAGCGAGCACATGCCGTTGTATCTGAAATGGTACACCCAGGGCTGGTGAACCGCGCTGTCAGTATACGTGTAAACCAGCGCTGCGAGACTATCGTTCGACCTATGGATGGATCGTATCATCTATAACACTGTTAGCGAGGCTGAATTGAACGAACACCTACATGAAACACTGGCTCGAAAACTGCCGGCGGAGCCTATCGAATTCTGCGACTGGTCCTGGGCGCAGATCGAACCGCTCTTTGCCCTGCTCGAAGGGCAGTCGATCGACGCTGAAAATGTCACTCTCTGGCTGACGGATTGGTCGCATCTGTCGGGGTTGATCTACGAGACTTATCAGCGTTTGTACGTCGCCGTCACGGTGAACACGAACGACCCGGACGCCGAAGCGCGCTACAACCGTTATTTAGACGACATCTTTGTAAACGCTGAAGCGGCTGAGCAAAAACTGGGTAAGAAGCTGCTTGAGAGCGGGCTTCAACCAGCCGGCTTCGAGCTGCCCCTGCGCAATATACAAGCCGAAGTGGAGATCTTCAGTCCGGCGAACCTGCCCTTGCTGGCTGAGGAGCTGAAACTTAGTTCAAAGTACGACAAGATCATCGGCGCGCAGACCGTGCAGTGGCAAACCAAGGAATTCACCCTGATCCAGCTCCAGTCGGTTCAGCGCCAGCCGGAGCGCGAGCTGCGCGAGGCTGCCTGGCGGCTTGAGATGCGCCGCTGGCTGGAAGACCGTCAAGCCATCAACGCGCTCTGGACGGAAATGTTCACAGTACGAACCCGCCTGGCTGCTAACCTCGACCTGCCCGATTACCGGGCTTATCGTTGGAAGAAGATGCTGCGCTTCGATTACACTCCCCAGGATTGCGCGCAATTTCATGCCGCGATTGAAAAGGTCGTCGTTCCAGCTTCCCGGCATCTGTACGAGCGCCGGCGTTCGAAGCTGGGCGTAGATGAGCTGCATCCCTGGGATTTGCTGGTGGACCCCGGCAGCCGTCCGCCATTGCAGCCTTATGAACAGATAGAACAGCTCGAAGCCGGTGTGGCGCGCATCTTCGAGCGCGTCGACCCTCAATTGGGCGAATACTTTGCGATCATGCGCCTTGAAAACCTGTTGGATCTGGAGAACCGCAAGGGTAAAGCGCCCGGCGGCTACTGCACCGATTTTCCGGTCTCGCAGCGACCGTTCATCTTGATGAACGCGGTAGGGATCCATGATGATGTGCAGACATTGCTGCACGAGGGCGGGCATGCCTTTCACGTATTCGAGACCAATCATTTGCCTTATTTCCAGCAGAAACGCATCGCGCTCGAGTTTGCCGAAGTTGCCTCCATCGCAATGGAACTGCTTAGCGCGCCTTATCTGCCGCGCGGTCAGGGTGGGTTCTACACCGAGGCGGATGCAGCGCGGGCGCGCATCGAGTTTCTGGAAAGCTCCATCCTGTTTTGGCCTTACATGGCGGTCGTGGATGGCTTCCAGCACTGGGCTTATACGCACCCCTCGCAGGCTGTGGACCCGGCTGAATGCGACCGCCAGTGGGATGCTCTTTGGGAGCGCTTCATGACCGGGGTGGATTGGAGCGAGCTGGAGGTCGAACGGACGACCGGCTGGCAGCGCAAGCTGCATATCTTGCAGGAACCGTTTTACTACGTAGAATATGGTCTGGCTCAATTGGGCGCCTTTCAAATCTGGCAAAACGCCCTTCAGGATCAAGCCGGGGCTGTCGCCGCCTACCGCCGGGCGCTCGCCCTTGGCGGGACGGCTGCCGTGCCTCAGCTTTTCCAGGCTGCCGGCGTTCGTTTCGCATTCGATGCTGAGACCCTCCAGCGCGCCGTTGATCTTGGCTTGCGCACAATCGAGACGCTGGATTCGATTGCATAGATTTCGTAGACCTACGAAAGGAGCTGGCGCATGGACTATATCAATCTCGGACGGACGGGGCTCAAAGTTTCGCGCATCTGCCTGGGCGCCATGAGCTATGGAACTCCCCAATGGCGCAGTTGGGTGCTGAACGAAGAGGACAGCCGACCGTTCTTCAAACGCGCCCTGGAACTGGGGATCAACTTCTTTGATACCGCCGATATGTATTCGCTCGGCGTAAGCGAAGAGGTGACCGGCCGCGCCCTGCACGATTATGCCCGGCGCGAAGAAGTGGTCATCGCGACCAAAGTCTTTCACCCCTTCGGCGATGGTCCAAACGAACGCGGTCTGTCGCGCCTGCATATTATGCGCTCAATTGACCAGTCGCTTCGCCGGCTCGGGGTGGATTATGTCGACCTCTACCAGATCCATCGTTATGATCCCGAAACCCCGCTGGAAGAGACGCTCGAAGCGCTGCACGATGTGGTGCGCGCCGGCAAGGCGCGCTATATTGGCGCATCCAGCATGTACGCCTGGCAGTTTGCCCGGGCGCTTTACCTGGCTGACCTGCACGGTTGGACGCGCTTTATCTCGATGCAGAACCATTACAACCTGCTCTATCGCGAAGAAGAACGGGAGATGCTGCCGCTCTGCCGGCACGAAGGGGTGGGGGTGATTCCCTGGAGCCCGCTGGCGCGCGGTTTGCTGGCTGGGGCGCGCCGACTGGACGTTTCGGGTCAAACGCCGCGCTCGCAGAGCGACGATTTTATCCCGCACCTCTATGACGATCCATCTGACGACCAAATTGTCGGGCGGGTGGTCGAGCTGGCAAACAGGCTCGCGGTTCAGCCGGCTCAGGTCGCGCTAGCCTGGCTGTTGAGCCGGCCCGGGGTCTGCGCGCCGATCATCGGCGCCACCCGCATGCATCATCTGGAGCAGGCTGTTGCGGCTTTACAGATCCAGCTCTCTGAGCCGGATATCGCCTTTCTGGAGGAGCGCTATCGTCCGCATGCAGTGCGCGGCCACAATTGACCTCGTCGTGCCCGACCGGCTGCGCGGTTTACGGGTTATTCGCGGCGTTATTTTTGATAGGCGTAAGCTGTGATTTCCGTCGCTTGACGCCAGTTAAGATTGCCTCTAGAATCATTTTGAATGCGATGTGATCTTAGTTTTCTGCTAAGTTTTCTATGGGAAAATAACATGCGAGGCGGGTGAATCACGGGAGAAAATGTATGAGCGTTGATACCTTAAAGGTGGTTATTCCGATGGCAGGATTGGGCACGCGCCTCCGACCGCACACCTGGAGCAAGCCCAAGCAGCTTGTCAGTGTGGCTGGCAAGACGGTCCTGGATCATGTCCTGGGCAGCCTGTCCACGCTGCCCGATCCACAAAACATCGAGCTGGTTTCGATTGTGGGGTATTTGGGCGATCAGATTGAAGAGCACATCCGCCGCGAATATCCGCAGATCAATTCGCATTTCATCGTGCAGGAGAACCCGCGCGGCCAATCGCACGCGCTGAAGTTGGCGGAACACGTGCTCGAAGGGCCGCTGCTGATCGTCTTTGCGGATACGCTGATTGAATCAGACCTCTCCTTTCTAAAAGATGAGTCAGCCGAGGCGGTGGTGTGGGTCAAGTCTGTCCCCGACCCGCGCCGCTTCGGCGTGGCAGAGGTTGGAGAGGATGGCTGTGTGCTGCGCTTGATCGAAAAGCCGTCCGATATGTCGAACAACCTGGCGATCGTCGGTTTCTATTACTTTCAGGATGCGCGGCGGCTGATGGCTGCCATCGATGAGCAAATGAAGCGCGATCTGCAGCTCAAAGGCGAATATTATCTCGCGGATGCCGTCAATATCATGTTGGAGGGCGGGCTGCACATGCGCACCCAGTCCGTCGATGTCTGGCTGGACGCGGGAAACCCCGAAGCGCTGCTCGAGACCAACCGCTATCTGCTCCAGAAGGGTCAGGATAACACCGCCCAGGCGCTCGAGCGTCAGGACGTGGTAATTTACCCGCCCGTGTACATCCATCCATCGGCTAAGGTGGAGGGCGCCATCCTCGGCCCGAACGTTTCGATCGGGGCAGGCTGCCACGTCAGGCAGTCCATCATCCGCGATTCGATCCTGGGTGACGAGGCTGAGACAAAAGGCGTGATCCTGGAAGGTTCCATACTGGGGCGCCGGGCGCGCCTCAAGCGCCGCGCGGGCGTGATAAACGCTGGCGATAACACCGAGGTAGTTTTCTGATCTGGAGCGGCATTGCATGTCAGGCATCATAACCCGCCTGGAATGTCGCTCGGAGATCGATTATCCGGGGCGTCCGCTTGCCATCCACTGGCAGGGCTGCCGCAGGACGGTCAAGACAGTCCTGGCAGGCTGGCGCTCTCCGGACGGGACCGGTTATCGGGTCGTCACAGTGGATGGTGCAGTGTTCGATTGTTGCTATTCCGTTGCGGGGCAAGCCTGGCGGGTCAGCGAGATCGAACAGTCTGCGCCTGAAAAAATCTAAAAGGAGCCGAAATGACAAAACCCTATCTCGCCCAGCGGGTAGCCACGCTCAAACCCTCTGGAATCCGCAAATTCTTTGACATCGTTGCCACGATGAAAGACGTGATCTCGCTCGGCATCGGAGAGCCGGATTTCGCGACCCCCGATTCGATCACCCAGGCTGGCATCGCCTCTTTGCAACGCGGCGAGACCCATTACACCTCCAACTCCGGCTTGCTGGAGCTGCGCCAGACCCTGGCTGCTCATCTGGAACGGCATCATGGCGTTTCCTACGACCCGGTCAGCGAGATTGTGATCACCGTGGGCGTCTCGGAAGCCCTCTATCTGGCGATGACTGCGATTTTGAACCCGGGCGAAGAAGTGCTGATCCCCACCCCGTGTTTTGTGGCTTACCAGCCGGAGGTCATTTTGGCAGGCGGGACGCCAGTCGAGATCCCCAGCCGGATGGAGGACAACTTCCAGCCCAACCTGGAAGCTCTGCGGGGGGCGGTGACGCCCCGCACCAAGGCGATCCTGATCGGCTATCCCAACAACCCCACCGGGGCGGTCGCCTCGCGCGATACCCTGCTCGAAGTGTTGAAAATCGCTGAAGAACATGATCTGGTCGTGATTTCGGACGAGATCTACGACCGCCTGGTGTACGGCCCAGCCCATGTCAGTTTTGCCGCCCTGCCAGGCGCGCGCGAGCGCACCATTACGCTCGGCGGATTTTCAAAGGATTACGCCATGACCGGCTGGCGCATTGGCTATGCCGCTGCCCCGGCTGAAATACTCCAGGGGCTGCTGCGCATTCATCAATTCACCATCATGTCGGCGCCAACCACTGCCCAGTCAGCCGCCCTCGTCGCCCTGCAAATCGGCGAGAGCTACGTCGAGGAGATGCGCGCCGAATACGACCGGCGCCGCAAACTCATCGTCGGTGGGTTGAACCGGCTTGGTCTGCCCACTTTCGAGCCGCTGGGCGCGTTCTACGCCTTCCCGAAAATTTCGCTCGCCGATATGGACGACGAGAGCTTTGCCCAGTTGTTGCTCGAAGAGGAGAGAGTGGCGGTTGTTCCGGGTTCCGCGTTTGGCGCCGGCGGCGAAGGCTTTGTGCGCTGTTCTTACGCAACCGCGTACGAGAAGATCGAAGAAGCGCTGCATCGCATCGAGCGCTTCATGCACCGCCACGGGTAAGCCGCGCATTCGGATCGCGCCGCTGCGCCAGGCGGTTGGGTCAAAAAAAGGGAAGTAAATCACTTGGCGAAGGTGTTGCTTTTCCCTTGACGGTCTCTCCCCCTTCTGCTACCCTCTGCTTAGGAGCAGGGTAAGCGGTTATGAGTGGGTTAACCTGCATACGGCGGAAACATGCGGCGGGCGCCATACCGGGGTGCCCGCCTGTATTTTTTCGAAAAAACCGCATCCAACTAGACTTTGTTTAAGGAGAAATGCGTATGTCTGAAATGATCAATGCGTTTCAAATGGCTCAACGCCAGTTCGACCATGTAGCTGAGCAATTGAACCTCGACCCACAGGTTGCCGAGATCCTGCGCTGGCCGTCCCGAGAGTTCAAATTTGAGATCCCCATTCGCATGGACGACGGCTCGATCCGGCTGCTGTTTGGCTATCGCGTCCAGCACTGCGACGCTCGCGGTCCAGGCAAAGGCGGCATCCGCTTTCACCCCTCGGAGACGATGGATACGGTGCGCGCCCTGGCGATGTGGATGACCTGGAAGACCGCCGTAGCCGACATTCCACTTGGCGGCGGAAAAGGCGGCGTGCCGGTCGACCCGGCTACGCTGACCGTCAACGAAAAAGAGCGCCTCTGCCGCGGCTGGGTCCAGCAGATGTGGCGCAACATCGGGCCGCGCCAGGACGTTCCGGCTCCCGATGTCGGCACCACCCCGCAGATGATGGGCTGGATGATGGACGAGTATTCCAAGATCGTCGGTCAATATACCCCCGGCGTGATTACAGGCAAGCCGGTTGGCGGAGGCGGTTCGCTCGGACGCAAGGAGGCGACTGGGTTCGGCGTAATCTACTCCGTGCGCGAAGCTATGAAGCACCTCAAGATCGACCCGCAGAAATCCACCGCCGCCATCCAGGGCTTTGGCAACGTTTCTCAGTACGCTGCCATCGGTTTTACCGATCTGCTGGGCGGCAAAGTGATCTGCGTCTCCTATTGGGACCGTGATGACCGCGCGGCTTATACCGTCTCGCGCCAGGCTGGGGTCGATCCGCGCTTTCTTCAATCGATCACCGACCAGTACGGCTCGATCGATAAAAGCAAGGCTCGGGAAGCCGGCTATGTCATCGAGGATGCGGAGGCTTGGATCTCCAAGGACGTGGAAGTGCTGATCCCCGCCGCTCTCGAAGGTCAGGTCAATGCTGAAAGCGTCAAAAAGGTCAGCGACCGGGTGCGCATCGTCGCCGAGGGCGCCAACGGACCCACCACCCCTGAAGCCGATGATGTCTTCAAAGCCAGCCCCATCTTCGTCATTCCAGATTTCCTCTGCAACGCGGGCGGGGTGACGGTTTCCTACTTCGAGGGCGTTCAAAACGACATGAATTACTATTGGACGCGCGAGGAAGCCCTCGATCGCCTCGACACCAAGATGACCCAGGCGTTCAGCGGCGTGCTCGAGATGTCCGAGAGCGAGAAAGTCTATATGCGCGATGCCGCTTACATGGTCGCCATCAAACGCGTCGTCACCGCGATGGAGCTGCGCGGCTGGATTTAAGCCTCCCAACCCGGCTCTTTGTGCTGCGTTTTCTAATCGACAGGGTGTTTGGCTGCAAACACCCTGTTATCGTTTCTGTTATCGTTTATAATTTCGATATCAGTCAATCACGGGTACGCTGAGGTTTTTTGAACTTCGGCGGGTTCGGTAGGATACCCCTGGCTGTATCTTCCCTGCGGGGGTGCAGCCTTGCGCGACAAACCTGGCTGGGTATCGTGTTTTTCTGGAAACTTACGTTAATCTAGGAGTGGACTGCCATTATGAAGGTAACCGTTCTGCAAGAAAATCTGGCTCGCGGTCTCGGCATCGTCTCGCGCGCGGTCTCTCCGCGCAGCACACTGCCCGTCCTGGCGAACATTTTAATCGCCACAGATGAAGGGCGCCTGCGCCTCTCGGCGACCAACCTGGAATTGGGCATCACCTGCTGGATTGGCGCCAAGATCCACGAAGAAGGCTCCACCACCGTACCGGCTCGCACCTTCTCCGACCTGGTGAGCACCCTTTACGACACCCAGGTAGAGATGGACCTCAACCTCCGCACCCAGACCCTCAACCTGCGCTGCGGCGCTTCGAACACCGATCTCAAGTGTATCGACGCTCAGGAGTTTCCGCCCATGCCGGTCGCGGACTTCAGTCAGGCGCTGGAGATCAACGTGGCGGACTTCAAAGAAATGGTCCAGCAGGTGGTGTTTGCCGCCTCGACCGACGACGCACGCCCCATCCTGACCGGCGTGCTGGTCAACGTCCAGGACGATCAGATCACCCTCGCCGCTGCGGATGGTTTCCGGCTCTCGGTGCGCAAAGGATCGCTCTCCACGCCCGCCGCTCACCCGCTTAAAGCGGTGATACCCGCCCGTGCCCTGGCTGAACTGGCGCGCATCGCCAGCGACGGCGAGCGCACTGTGCGCATGATTCTGCCCAAAGAGCGCGGCCAGGTCATCTTCCGCCTGGACGATGTTGAGCTGGTTTCCCAGCTTATCGAAGGCTCCTTCCCCGATTACGAGCAGATTATCCCGCGCCGCTGCGAGACGCGCTCGGTCCTCTCGACCGCCTCCTTCCTCAAAGCCTGCAAGCAGGCTGAGATCTTTGCCCGCGAAGGTTCGCACATTGCGCGCCTCAACATCAACCCGGGCGGCGAGCTCCAATCCGGTGTGGTCGAGATCTCCGGGCAGTCCGAAGAGACCGGCTTCAACCAGAACATGGTCGATGCAGCTATCGAAGGTCCCCCGCTGCTGATCGCCTTCAACGTCCGCTTCCTGCGCGAGGTGCTGGACGTGATCCACACCCCCAATGTGGCGTTGGAGACAACCGCCGACACCCTGCCGGGCACCATCCGACCCGTGGGCGGAAGCGATGGGCAGGCGGAGTTCCTCCACGTCATCATGCCCATGCACCTGGCAAGCTGAACCCCTGGCAGAGCCTGGCTCTGCCTTTTTGCCGGTCATATTATGACCCTGCCTCTGGCGCCTTCGGACCGCACTCTCCATATCTATCTGTCTCTGGCGCAGTATCCCGTGCTGAGCGCGCAGATCCGCTCGCGCATGCGCCGCGCCCTGTTTGCGCGCGGCGTGATCAGCCCGCAGGCTTTCGAAGCCGAGGCGCGCGAAAAAGCCATCCGCTCACAGGCGCTTGAAGGCTTGCACGACCCATTCTCGGAGGAACCGGCTGAAATCTGGGACCTGCGCCTGACCCGCGTGCGCGATCACCTCACAGACTTCTATTTCGCTTACAACCTGCCCTTCGATCTGTTTGAGCGCATCGTGCGCGATACCCTGGATGAGCGCGGCGCCGGCATCGGCGAGGCGGGGCTGTCCTTCAACCCGGAGCTTGCGCCGCAAAACATGCTTTTTGAGCAGGCGGCTCTGATCGAAAAAATGCCCCCCGCCGAGCGCGCCAAACACGAAGCCCGTTTGCGGGAGATCAAAGTCGTCCTGATCCGCACCATGATCAGCGACCAGCTTGCCTATGTCAAGATTGCCAAAGACTGGTTCACGCTTGCCGACCTGAACGAAATCCGCGCGCGCAAGGTTGGTCAGGGCAAGATCGGCGGTAAAGCCGCCGGCATGCTGCTCGCCGCGCGCATCCTGACCGAGGTAGGCGACGACGAGATCCGAGCCAGCCTGCGCCTGCCCGATTCCTATTTTCTGGGCGCCGACCTGACCTACACCTTCATGGCGCTCAACGGGTTGATGACCTGGAACGACCAGAAATACAAGCTCGAGCAGGAGATCCGCGCCGATTATCCCCGCATCCAGGAAGAATTCCTCAGGGGCGAGTTCCCCGAAGACATCTTGGATAAGTTTCGCGGGCTGCTGGAAAAAGTGGGCAACGTCCCCTTGATCGTCCGCTCTTCCAGCCTGCTCGAAGACAACTTTGGCACATCCTTTGCGGGGAAATACGACAGCTTTTTCCTGCCCAACCAAGGCAGCCCGGATGAGAACCTGCGCCAGTTCGCGACCGCCATTATGCGCATTTATGCCAGCACGCTCAACCCCGATGCGCTGCTCTACCGCCGCGCGCGCGGTCTGCAGGACTACGATGAGCGCATGGCGGTGCTGGTCCAGGTGGTGCAGGGCGATCGTTTTGGACGCTATTTCCTGCCCCACGCCGCCGGGGTGGCTTTCAGCCGCAACCTCTACCGCTGGTCGCCCCAAATCCGGCGGGAGGACGGCTTCGTGCGCATGGTCTGGGGTCTTGGAACGCGCGCCGTTGACCGGGTCGGCAACGATTACCCGCGCCTGGTCGCGCTCAGCCACCCCCTGCTGCACCCCGAAACGTCCGTCAAGTCGATCCGCCGCTATTCGCAGCAGTATGTCGATCTGATCGACCTGCAGGAGAACGTCTTTACAACGCTGCCGGTGGAACAGGTGATCAACCCGCGGTATCCGGTTCTGCGCTATCTGTTTCAGCTTGACCAGGGCGATTACCTAGCGCCGCTGCGCACTATGCCGGGCGGGCACGATGGACACGATCTGGTGCTGACCTTTGATGAGCTGCTGCGCCGCACGCCCTTCCCCAGGCGGCTGAACCGCATGCTGCAGATCCTGGAGCGGCATTACTCATCCCCAGTCGATACCGAGTTCACCTTGCGCCTGCTCGATCCCCAAAGCCTTCACCCCGAGGTGGAGATCGCTATCCTGCAATGCCGCCCGCAAAGCCACATCCAGGAAAGCGAGGCTCGCCTCCCCAAGGAACTAGACCCGCAGGACATTGTGTTCTCCACCACCTCGATGGCGCCCCAGGGACGCGTGAGTGAGATCGACTACGTCCTGTTCGTCCCGCCCGAAGGCTATTTCGCCCTGCCGACTTCCACTGCCCGGGCTGAACTGGGTCGGCTGATCAGCCAGCTCAATGCCCTGCTCAAGCACGAGACCTACATCTGCGTGGGACCCGGGCGCTGGGGCACCTCTACCCCAGACCTGGGCGTGCCAATCAGCTACGGCGACATCTATCACACCCGCGCGCTGGTCGAATTGACCGGCAACTTCTTGGGACCGGCTCCCGAACCTTCTTTCGGCACCCACTTCTTTCAGGACTTGGTCGAATCGAACATCTATCCGCTCGCGATCCAGCTCGAAGACCCGGAAGCGCTGTTCGACCGGGCGTTCTTTTACGAGACGCCCAACCACCTGCGCGAATTCATCCCCGAAGCCGCCATGTTCGAAACCAGCCTGCGCCTGCTGCACGTCACCGATTTCCGCTTTGGCAGCCATCTCGAGCTGGTGATGGACGACCAGGCGGGACGGGCGGTTGCCTTTCTAGTTCCGGAGGATGTGTAATGAAACGCTTTATTGCCGTAGCGGGCAACATCGGCGTGGGCAAGTCCACGCTGGTCACGCTGCTCTCCGAGCGGCTGGGCTGGAAGCCGTTCTTCGAGCCGGTCGAGGAGAACCCCTACCTGGCTGACTTCTATCGCGATATGCGCTCCTGGGCGTTTCACTCGCAGATCTATTTCCTCACCCGCCGGCTGCGCATCCATCGCGCCCTGATCCAGCACGCCAACTCTGCCATCCAGGACCGCAGCGTTTACGAGGACGCCGAGGTGTTCGCCTACAACTTACACCTTCAAGGACAAATTGGCGACCGCGATTACCAGTCCTACCGCGACCTGTACGAGGTGCTGACCGAGTTCCTGCCCCCGCCCGATCTGGTGGTGTATCTGCGCGCTTCGGTGCCCACGCTGCTCGAACGTATCCGGACGCGCGGGCGCGATTACGAGCGCCGCATCTCGCCCGAATACCTGGAGCAGCTCAACCGCCTCTACGAGCGCTGGATCAACGCGTTCAAGCTCTGTCCGGTGCTGGCGGTGCCCGCCGATGACCTGGATTACGTCACCATCGCGGCGCACCTGGACCTGGTCGTGCGCAAGGTGGAGGAGAAGCTCATGGGTAAGGACGAAGTCGTCTTCGAAGCGGGCGAGTTGAGCCAATAATCAAAACCCGCAAGGTTTTCGAAAACCTTGCGGGTTTGCTCTCTGGCGCCCGCGGCGCGACTCGAACACGCGACCCTTTGCTCCGCAAGCAAATGCTCTAATCCACTGAGCTACGCGGGCGTTTCTGGCTTTGGGCGTCCCCCATTTTACCACTTTCCACGGTTTGCGCAAGCGCCGAATCGACCGATCAACCGCGGCAGAGATGAACCAAGACACTCAATTTTGACTGCAAGAATTCGGATTTTAGCAGACCGAACGCACATATGCATGAAATCCTGAGAAAAAAGGTCAATTCACCTTGCAATTTTATTAATTGACTTCTCACTTTGATTGTGATAACATGGTCGAAATCTTCCGAACGAGCCGCAAATGAACACCAAAATAGAATTCAACGAGCTTGTGCTTCAATTGCGGCTGGATGTGGTCATGGAAGGTTTTGACGATGGCGCGCTCATCCTGCGCCTCGCCGACCGGCACTTGATCGAGGTCAACCCAGTCGGTCAACACATCCTGGAGTTGATCGACGGGAAGCGCAGCCTGGCGCAGGTAGCCGGCTTGCTGGCTGAGCGCTACGCCATCACGACAGCCGAAGCCCTGCAAGACGTCCTGACTTTTTGCACCGATCTGCGTGCGCAGGGGGTGCTCGAAGCGGCTGAACTTAAAAATGACGAGGAGATAAAAAACATGGCGGAACACGCGCCGCTCAAACTACGCTACCTGCGCAACCCGGACGTCGTCTTGCGCGAGGAGGACGAGGACGGCGGCTTGCTTTTCAACCCCGACACCAACCAGGTCAAGGTCGTCAACCCGACCGGGCTGTTTATCTGGCAGCGCTGCGACGGTCAGCACGATTTCGATCAGATCGCCGCGGCGATGCTCGAAACCTACGAAGACGCGCCGGTCGATGAAGTGCGCCAGGACCTCCAGGAGTACCTGGACGGCATGCACCAGACCGGTTTTATCGGTTTGCTGGAGGAATGATAAACCGTGCAGGCTGGTATTAAAAATGCAACTGCAAATCACGTGTCAATCACAAAACATTAGAAATCTCTCTGTGAACTCGGTGTCTTATCGTAAAACCTTATCATTAAAGGTAGCTCAATTAAAGGTGGCTCATGAACGATCAGCAAACGGAAAATCAACAAACTGAAATGAGAGTCATGTCCAGCCCGCGCCACGTGGACATCGCCGTCACCGGGCGCTGCAACCTTTCCTGCGCGTACTGCTTCTACTCCGACGAGATGACCGCCCGCGGCGACCTGCCGACCGAAACCTGGCTCAATTTCTTTGAGCAACTGGGCCGCCTGGGCGTGATGACCGTCACCCTGACCGGCGGCGAGGTCTTCTCGCGCCGCGACCTCTTCACCCTGATCGACGGCGTGATCGCCAACCACATGCGCTACAGCCTGCTCAGCAATGGCACCCTGATCACCCCAAAGATCATGGAGCAGTTCGCCGCCGGCAAGCGCCGTCAGCGCCTGGACTCGATCCAGATTTCGATCGACGGCTCGACCGCGGAGGTGCACGACATGAGCCGCCCGAAGAGCTTCGAGCGCGCCCTGCGCGGGCTCAAGCTGCTCAAAGAGGCGGGCTTCCCGGTCACCGTGCGCGTCACCGTCAACCGCCACAACGTGGACGACCTGGAGAACACCATCCGCCTGCTGCTCGACGAAGTGGGTTTGGCGAGCATCGGCACCAACGAAGCCTTTCCTTGCGGCGCAACCGACCGCTCCGGCGAGATCACGCTGACCTCCGAACAACGCCGCCAAGCAATGCGCGTGTTGACCGAGTTGAACGAACGCTATCCGGGACGGATCAGCGCCAGCGCCGGTCCGCTCGCCTATGCGCGGGAGATGAAGAAGATTCAAGAAGCCATGGCGCGCGGCGAGACCGGCTTCCCGGGGCGCGGCTGCCTGACTGCCTGCGGCGGTGTGTTCTCCCAAATGGGCGTGATGCACGACGGCACCATGGTGCCTTGTCACATGCTGAGCACGCTGTCCATCGGGAACATCCAGCAGATCGGGCTCGACCAAGCCTGGCAGTCGGGCGCCTGGATCCAGGCTGCCCGTCAGCGCTATACCATTCCGCTGAGCTCGCTGGAGAGCTGCCGCGACTGTGAGTACCTGGACTTTTGCACCGGCGGCTGCCCGGGCGGGGCGGTCTATTTATATAACGACCTGAACACCCGTAACCCGCTCGACTGCTACCGCCTCCGCCAGGCGGAAGACCTGGCGGCTCGAACGAACCTTTTACAGGTATCCTTACCGGAAGATGGGAGAATTGTTTCATGACCGACCGCGTCCTAGACTTGCCCGAGGGCGTCCCGCCGCTCAACACTTACTACGCCTACCTGACCGCGGGCTGTAACCTGGCTTGCCGTCACTGCTGGATCAGCCCAGTCTATCAGCCCAACAGCGGCACCGGCGGGCATCTGGATTTCGAGTTGTTCAAGCTGGCGATCGAAGAAGGGCTGCCGCTGGGTTTGGGGAGCGTCAAGCTGACCGGCGGCGAGCCGCTGCTCCACCCCGATTTCATCCGCTTCGTGGATCTGATTCGCGATAACAAGCTTAACCTGACGATCGAGACCAACGGCGTCCTGATGACCCCCGAGCTGGCGCGCTACTTGCGAGAAAACAGCACCCTGCGCCACATCTCGGTCAGCCTCGATGGGGCGACCGCGGCTACCCACGATCCGTTTCGCGGCGTGAAAGGCAGCTTTGAGAAGGCTTGCCAAGGTATTCGCGCGCTGGCAGATGTGGGTTACCACCCGCAGGTGATCATGAGCCTGCACGCCGGTAATGTGCATGAGATCGAAGCGTTGGTTGTCTTAGCCGAATCGCTGGGCGCTGGTTCAGTCAAGTTTAATCTAATACAGCCCTCTGGCCGCGGCGAAGTGATGACAAATCGAGGGCAAGTGCTCGATATTCAGAAATTGATTGAGCTTGGCACATGGGTAGAAGGAACGATTCAAAAGCAGACCCCGGTACGCCTTCACTATAGTTGGCCAATGGCTTTCAATACCATAAATCGATTATTGGCAGACGGAAGGGATGCTTGCGGGATTTTTAATATTTTAGGCATTCTGTCCACAGGGCATTTAGCGATGTGTGGAATTGGTATGCAGGTTAGCGAACTTTGTTATGGAATGATTGGAAATGAGCCAATCAAGGATATATGGGCGTTCCATCCGATGCTAAGAGAATTACGCCAGAACCTGACAACCAGTTTTGAGGGTGTGTGCAGCAATTGTATTTTCTCTTCTCTCTGCTTAGGTTCTTGTGTGGCTAGCAATTACCAGCTCACCGGTCAATTAAATACTTCATTCTGGTTTTGTCAGATGGCTTCTGATATGCAATTGTTCCCAACATCTCGGCTTCGTGCATAAAAAACCAATAAGACTAGGAGGCAGCAAATGAAATATCAAAAACCAATTTCCCAGGAGATAAGTTCACATCCGGTTGCGGAGGGGGAGTGTAATAGTGGTACCATTCCCACCGAAAGATGTTTCACGGGTTATACAAATGTAGGGTCTTGCACTAGAGGCTTCACAGCAGGGCAGACATGCAATCAGGGTGATGCGGCTAACCTTCCAACAGGTTGTAACCCAGGAACAGTAGTGACACACTGCGTTGCTGGATTTGTTGCAGGACTCGAATAAGATCAAAAAACTAAAAGAAGAAAAAACTCTGGGATCTTATCTCCAACTAGGGAACTGGAGGACCTGGCTATTCCCTCGGTCTGATATTGACAATGACCTAGTTAATGAGACTAATTGTTATTTGGGTTCATTTCTGGTTGAAAATAACCTTCCCGATGAGCGGTACAATTTTACGCTGATTGGACATTACAGTTCTAATCTTAATACTATACCTCCATCATGGTTGCCAATTAGAGACCAACAACTATGGGATGAACTCAATGAGGCGATTCGAAATTTGGATTTTCAATCGCTTCAGGGGAACCCGGCAGCTTTCTGGTGGCCGCAAAAAGTAAATGGGGTTGAGCCAATCAGTGATTTAGAACCATATAGCGACAAACTCTCTGCAATCATCGTTCGAAATAACAACGAATACGCATCTTTGCAAGCCTTCTTATTTCTTATCTTTCTTGCAAATCGATGGCATGTTCTACGAGGTGGAGTTTGCATTCACTCTGCGGCAGTTGAAAGCAGAGATAAGGGTTTTCTATTTCTAGGCGAATCGACTGCTGGGAAAACTACGGTATCTTTATTGAGCTCATCAATAGACTGTAAAGTTTTAGGGGATGATCTGAACGTCATCACATACGATCAAGACCGCGGATATCGATTATCCGCTATGCCCAGCGCAGCGGGATCGCCTGTGGGTTATTCCATGGATAGACCGCCATTGCGGGGTGTTTTCGTTTTAAGAAAAGATCAGCGCGACTACCTGGCGCCTATTGGCTCTAAGAAATTAGCCCAATATCTCTTTGAGGGCGTTGGACAAACACCCAAAGCGAGTCGTTTACCCAGCCATGAACTCAGGCTTTCATTCGAAACCTGTTGCCGCATCGCCCGCAGCGTCCCGGGCTACGAACTGCACTTCCGCAAATCGCCCGACTTCTGGAAGCTGATCGATGCCGAGTTCCCTGACTGAAAGCGACCTGATCCCCTCCTGGGCGGAGCAGCGCGGCTTGACACGCTGCTTTGTGTATAACGGTCCGAGCATGCGCCCCACCTTCGCCCCCGGGCAATTGCTCTACGTGCGCCCGCTGACGGCGGATTTGCAGCCCGGCGACGTGCTGGTCTTTCAGGACCCGGGTTCCGCCGAGCGCTTTGTCGTCCACCGCGCGCTGGCGCTCACTCACGACGGTTGGCTCATGCGCGGCGACAATAACCGCCTGCAGGACGCCGCTCCAGTGCCGCTCAGCCGGATCGTCGGGCGGGTCGAACTGGCAGAGGCGGGCGGGGATTACCGCCCGGTGCGCGGCGGACGGTTCGGTTTGTGGCGCGCCGCGCTGCGCTGGGGGTTGTACCAGCCGCTCCAGGCGTTCCGGCTGGTCTTCGGCTGGCTCTACCGCGCCCTGCGCGGCTGGAGCCCCCTGCGCCGCTGGCTCAAATTGCGCTTCGGCGGCGGGCTGCAAACCGTGCGCCTCGAGACGCCTCAAGGTCCGCTGGTCAAGACCCTCTGGCGCGGGCGTCCCGTGGCGCGCTGGCAGCCCCACACCGGGCGCTTCGAATGCCGCAAGCCGTTCGATATGTTTGTTGATAAACCGGACGTGAGGGAAAAAGAGGGAAACCGCGCTGACACAGAAGTCGCCGAAATTCCTCAATAAAAATCTCCGTGCATTCCCTGTCTCTGTGGTTAAATAAACCCGGCTAGCCGAAATGAATTCCTGGTTTTCTTACCTGCGCCGCGGGCTCAACCGCACCCTGCCGTCCGACCGCCTGGCATCCCCTGGCGCGGCTGGCGACCTGCGCCGCCAGCTGGCTAACCTGCGCCCTTACCTTCGGCGTCACTGGGGCGGGCTGGTTTTCGGCGCCGTCCTGGTGCTGCTTGCCACGCTGATCGCCCTGCCCCAGCCGCTGGTTTACGCCTATATCATCGACGACGCCATCCTGGCGGGGCAGCTCGATAAACTGATCTACGCGGCGCTGGCGCTGGGCTTGCTCAAAATTACCAGCATGGGGCTCAACGCCTTGCAGCAGTTCTACTTTGCCCGCTTCGAGCAGCAGGTGATCCTCGAAATCCAGGGCGACCTGCTCGAGCGCGCCCTGCGCTTCCCCAAAGCCTTCTTCGACGAGAAGGAAACCGGCTACCTGATGCAGCGGCTGACCGGGGATGTCTCCGGTCTGCGCTGGTTCTTTTCCAGCACCGCGGTTTCCATTCTGAGCAGCCTGGCGCGCCTGATCGGCGGAACGGTGATGTTGTTCTACCTGGAGTGGCGGCTGGCGCTGGCGGCGTTGATCGGCGCGCCCGTGATGGCGCTGGCGGTGCGCTTCTTCTTCTCCAGGCTGCACGCGCTGAGCCATCATTCGATGGAGCAGCAAGCCCAGGTCTCGCGCGAGGTCCAGGAATCGCTCTCAGCCACGCCGCTGATCAAAGCCTTTGCGACCGAGAGCCAGACCGCCGACAAAGTCATGGGCGCCCTGCGCGCCGCACGCGACCTGGCGCTCGAACAGACTGCAGTCAACTGGCTGGCAGGGCAGGCATTCAGCCTGGCGCCCGACCTGGCGCGCGGGCTGGTTTTCCTGGCGGGCGCGGTCTGGATCATCCAGGGGCGCTGGCAGCTTGGGCAGTTGTTCGCGTTTCAATCGTATCTGGGGTACGTTTACGGTCCCGCCATGGCGCTCGCCAGCATGTCCCTCCAGTTTCAGAACGCCCTGACGGCTCTGGAGCGCGTCTCCGCCCTGTTCGAGATCCTGCCCGAGGAGAACCTCGGTCGCGGACGTGCGGTCGACCGCCTGCGGGGTGAGATCGAGTTCAAAGAGGTGAGCTTTTCTTACAACAGCGTGGATCCGGTGCTGCAAGAGCTGTCGGCGCACATCGCCCCCGGCGAGCAGGTTGCCATCGTTGGACCGTCCGGGGTGGGCAAGACCACCCTGGTCAGCCTGATCCTGCGCTTCTACCGCCCCACTCAGGGGGAGCTCTATTTCGATGGTTTACCGGCTTCCGAATACGAGTTGTCGGCGCTGCGCCGCCGCATCGGTTACGTCTCGCAGAGCCCGCTGCTGTTAGCCGGCACGATCCTGGAGAATCTGCGCTATGGCGAGCCGCAGGCGCCCTTCGCAGCCGTCGAGCGGGCTGCCCGCGCCGCCGGCATTCACGACTTTATCGCCGGGCTGCCGCTCGGCTACGATTCGCCCGTCGGCGAGCGCGGCGTCAACCTCTCGGAAGGTCAGAAACAGCGCCTCTCGCTGGCGCGCGCGCTGATCAAGGAGCCCGATATTCTGATCCTGGACGAACCGACCGCCGCCCTCGACAGCCTGACCGAGCAGTGGATCTTCGAGGCGCTTCCGCAATTGGTGCGCGGCAAAACCGTCTTTCTGGTCGCCCACCGCCTCGCCACCGTCCAGAACGCCGACCGCATCATGCTCTTGAACGAGCGCCGCCTGGTCGATTTCGGCGCGCACCACGAACTGCTCGCGCGCAGCGACTATTATCGCACCCTGGTCGAGAGCCAGGCTCTGGCAGCTTAGCGGCTTGCCGCGTCGGTCTGCTTAAGCCCTCAGTTTCGCGCCCAACTCCCGTTCCAGCTCGCGGATGATGCGCTGGCGGATCTTGAGCACTTCTTCGTCCGTGAGCGTCTTCTCAGCCGATTGGTAGGTCAGGCTGTACGCCAGGCTTTTCATGCCCGCGCTAATTTGTTCGCCGCGGTACACGTCGAACAGCCGCAGCCCCTTCAATATGCGCCCCCCCGCCGCGCGGATCACCTGCTCGACCCGCTCAGCCGGGATACCCTCGTCCAACACCAGCGCCAGGTCTTCCAGCACGGGCGGGTAAGCCGCGACCGCTTCCACCTCGACCTGCGCCGGGATCTGTTCCAGCAGCACATCCAGGTCCAGATCAGCCGCCAGCACAGGGGCTTCGGGCAGTTCATAATGGGCGCGCACCAGCGGGTGCAGCTCGCCCATCGCGCCTAACTCACGCTTGCCAATCAGCAGCCTGGCGCATTTTCCCGGATGAAAGGCGGCGGTGGATGCCTGTTCCGGGCTTTCGGGCGGCAGGAAGCGCACCCCCTCCAACCTGAGCCCCGTGAACAACCCCTCCAGGATACCTTTCAGGTCATAGAAATCCATCACCGCCGCGTCGCTGGCTTGCCAGGCGGACGGCTGGCGGCGTCCACAGACGATCAGCGCCAGGCGCGCCGCCTCTTCCGGCAGGTCGCTTCCTGAGACGGCATGGAATACGGGACCAATCTCGAACAGCGCCAGACGCTCGCGCAGCCGCGCGTTGCGTTCGACCACCTCCAGCAGGCTGGAAAGCAGGCTGCGCCGCAGCACATTGCGGTCGTTGACGATCGGGTTGGCGATTTTTACGTAGCCATCCGCCGCCGCCTCGGGAACTGGCTGCAGCCGGCTTTCCCTTTCAGTCGAGGTCATGCGGTAGGTAACCGCTTCCTGCAAGCCCAGGTTCACCAGCAGGTCGCGCACCCGTTCTTCGCCCTCATACTCGGGGTTGCCAAGCTGGTGCGGCAGTTCGTCCGCCATGCGCGTCTCGGGGATGCGCTCGTACCCGTAGATGCGCGCGATCTCCTCGATCAAGTCCGCCAGCCCGACAACCCCGCTCCCAATATCCAGCCGGTGATCCGGGGCAGCGGCGCGCACCCGCCCCCCTTGCAGCTCTACTTTGAAATCCAGGCGGCTTAAGATCTCGGCGATCTCTGCCGCGCTCAATTCGATCCCCAGCCAGCGCCGCACCTCTTCCGATCCGATCTCGACCACTGATTCGACCGGCGGAAGCGGGTAGTTGTCCACCAGACCGCGGCTGACCACCCCGCCTGACCAGCGGCGCATCAGCTCCAGCCCGCGCTCCACGCCGCGGAGCGCCAGCGCCGGGTGCACCCCGCGCGAGAAGCGGTAAGACGCCTCGGAGGGCAGCTTTTGAGCGTTGGCGGTGCGCCGGGTGTTGATGAAATTCCAGTTCGCGCCCTCCAGCAGCACACCGCGCGTGTTCGGGGTCACTTCGGTCTCTAATCCGCCCATCACGCCGGCGAGCGCCAGCGGACCCGCCGTGTCGCACACCAGCACGGTGAAATCATCCAGGGTGCGCTCCTCTCCGTCCAGCGTGGTGATTTTTTCGCCCGGCTGGGCGCGGCGGGTGATGATCGTCGGCGCTTTCCCGCCAGCCCGCTTCATCAGCAGGTCATAGTCGAAGGCGTGCAGCGGCTGACCAACTTCGATCATCACATAGTTGGTCGCATCGACGATGTTGTTGATGGGGCGCATCCCTGCCAGGTGCAGCCGGCGCTGAACCCAATACGGGCTTTCGCCGATGATGATCCGCTCGATCAACCCGGCGACAAAGCGCGGGTTGAGTTCCGGCTCCTCGATCACAATCGCGAGCTTGCCTGCGATCGCGCCCCCTTCAGCCGTGAAGCTGTAATCGGGCTCGCGCAGCGGCTTGCCGGTGATCGCCGCGACCTCGCGCGCCACCCCCAGGATGTTTGCGTCGCGGGCGATGTTGGGCGTGAGCGAGATGTCCAGCACCGCATCGCCCATGTAATCCGCCAGCGCCACGCCAACCGGCGCATCCTCGTCCAGGAGGATCACGCCCTCGTGCGCTTCCGAAATCCCCAGTTCTTTTTCGGAGCAGATCATCGAATAGGATTCGACCCCCCGGATTTTTGTCCGCTTGAGGGTGATCAGCGTTTGCCCTGGCTGGTGTCCGTCGTAGAGACGCGCCCCTTCGCGCGCATAGGCGACCTTGAGCGGTTTCTCGAGCCTGCCCAACCCCTTGTAGGGGTAAAGGTTCGGCGCCCCGGTCAGCACGGTGTGTATTTGCTCGCCGTCATCCAACTCGCACAGCACCAGCCGGTCGGCGTTGGGATGCGGGTTTACTTCGTACACCGCGGCTGTGACGATCTTCTGGGGGTCCCACTCGATCCCCGAGATCTTGGTCACCGGCTGGCTGTGCGGCTGGTCTGCGCTGCCCCCGGGCATGGGCAATCCGACGAAATGGATCTCGTCCACCTCCAACCCCGCCATGGTGAGCCGGTGAGCCAGTTCCTCGATCGGCAGGTCGATCTCGACGAAATCTTTGAGCCATGAAACAGGTACTTTCATTGTCGCATCCTCTCAAAATTGTTCCAGGAACCGCAAGTCGTTGGCATAGAAGTAGCGGATGTCGTCGATGCGGTGACGCAGCATCGCGATCCGCTCGGGACCCATCCCAAACGCAAAGCCGGTGTAGGTCTGCGGGTCGTAGCCCCCGTTTGCCAGCACCGTCGGGTGCACCATTCCGCAACCCAGAATCTCCAGCCAGCCCGTGCGCTTGCAGACCGGGCAGCCCGCGCCCTGACACACAAAGCACTCGATGTCCATCTCGGCGCTCGGCTCGGTGAACGGGAAGTGTGAGGCGCGAAAGCGTGAGCGCACGTTTTGCCCAAAGAACCGCCGCGCAAAATCGCTCAGCGTGCCTTTCAGGTCGCCCATGGTGATCCGCTTGCCCACTGCCAAGCCTTCGATCTGGTTGAACTGTATCTCCGAGCGGGAGGTGACCTGCTCATAGCGGAAGCTCATCCCGGGCAGCACCAGCCGCACCGGCGGCGGATCGCCTGGGTACATGGCTGCGATGGCGCGCATCGCGCGGATCTGACCCGGGGAGGTGTGGGTGCGCAGCAAAACCGGGTTGTCGCCGCGTTCGCTCTGGGTGTCGACGTAAAAGGAGTCCTGCATCTCGCGCGCCGGGTGGTGCGGAGGGAAGTTGAGCAGTTGGAAGTTGAACTCATCCAGTTCGACTTCGCGCGAGCGGTAGACCTGAAAGCCCATCTCAGCGAACACGCTGATGATCTGGCGCATCGTCAGCGTCGTGGGATGCAGCCGCCCGTGCGCCACGGGACGTCCGGGCAGCGTCACATCCAGCCGTTCGGCGCTCAGCGATTGCAGCACCGCCGACCGGCGCAGCGCCTGACTGCGCTCCTCCAGGGATGTTTCCAGCAGGCGTTTCACCTCGTTGGCGCGCCGTCCGATCTGCGGACGCTCCTCTTTTGGCAGCCCGCCCAGCCCGTCGAAAGCGCGCATCAGCGGAGAATTACGCCCCAGGTGGCTCACTTTCCACTGCTGCAGGGCCTCCTCGCTGGTTGCGGTCCCCAGCTCATCCAGCGCCTTTTGTTCGATCTGGTCCAGTTGTGCTAACATCGATCCTCCTGTCTGCCCCGGTTTTGTCAACGGAGCCTGATTGCATAAAAAACCCCGTCCGCTTAGGGACGGGGTTCTGCCCGCGCTACCACCCTGCTTAGCCGTTTCAAGCGGCTCACTCGGTTCCAACAGCGGAGCCGCTGCTCCTGCGATTGGTCCCCCCGGATAACGCTGGGGCTGCGGCTCGCACTACTAGGAATGAGGGTGCATCCATTCACACGAGCAGCTCCGGAAGGAACTTCAGCCAGCTTCCACAGAGCCGGGGTCTCAGTCTGCGCCCCGTGCCTCCCTGACAGTTTCCACAAGCCTACTTTCTTCCATCGTCGCTTGTTAGGGTAATTGTAATTGTCTCTATTATCCGCAAAAAACAGCCTGTGTCAAGGTCTCCTGATTTTGGGAAGTGGTGAAAAAATGGGCTGAAAATGGGGTGTGATTAATTGCCCGATATGCTGCTGAATAGAACCCAAAATGACCCCTCCCTCATCCTCCCCAAATCCAGGCGGGGAAAACTCCGCATGGATTTGGGGAGGTCAGGGTGGGGGAAGAACACTGTCTCAACATGGTTGTTTGAACTTCAAGGGAATCCTGATTTTTGGCTCAGGGGTGTTTGCAATGCCTGCTCGTTAGCGGTGCAGGAATCGCATGAATTTAGACCACGTCTCGTAAAAATAAGCTTGTTGGAGAGGAGTGGGGGAAAAACAATATAGTAAGGAAGTCTTATCAAGGTTTAATCGGCTTCAGCGGTTTCCTAGTGTTAAAATCGAGCGAATTCGGAGGTTTCTATGAGCTTAAAGAAGGACGATCAAGAGTCTGCCAAGCGCGCCGCCGCGACCAAAAAGAAACCAGCGAGGTTCACGGACGATGAACAAGCTGCGATGAAGGAGCGCGCCCAAGAGTTGAAGGCGGAAGCGGGTAAACTGGAAGGGGAAAAAGCGTTGCTTGCAAAGATTGCCGAGATGCCCGAACCGGATCGCGCCATGGCTGAGCGGCTGCATGAAATTATCAAATCCAGCGTCCCAGCCCTCGCGCCGAAAACCTGGTACGGGATGCCCGCGTATGCCAGGGACGGCAAGATCATCTGCTTCTTTCAAGGCGCGCAGAAGTTCAAAACAAGGTATGCAACGCTTGGCTTCAGCGACGCGGCAAACCTGGACGAAGGCGTCATGTGGCCGACCGCCTTTGCGCTGAAGGAGTTGACTGCCGTCGAAGAGGCGCGGATTGGCGCGCTCTTGAAAAAAGCGCTAAGTTGAGGCGCGCGGCCCGACTTTAAATTAGTTCACTCTTCTTCTTTGCGCAGATGAGGGAACAGAATGACCTCGCGGATGTTCGGGCTGTTGGTGAACAACATCGCCAACCGGTCGACTCCCATCCCAAACCCCCCGCAGGGCGGCATGCCGTAGCGCATTGCCCGCAGATAATCCTCATCCATTGGGTGGCGCTCTTCGTCGTCCTGGGCGTAGTCGCGGCCCATCTCGACAAAGCGCGCTTCCTGGTCCAGCGGGTCGTTGAGTTCGGTGAAGGCGTTGCATAGCTCCATCCCCGCCAGGTAGCCCTCGAAGCGCTCGGTGATTTGCGGGTTTCCAGGCAGGCTCTTCGCCAGCGGAGAAATGTCGCGCGGATAGTTATAGACAAAGGTCGGTTGGATCAGGGTCGGCGCCAGGTAGTCTCCGAGCAGCCCGTCGATCAGTTTGCCGCGCGTGTCGTTCGGGTTGGGTTCCATACCTTTTGCCCGCATCGCAGACGCCAGGCTTTCGGCGGTCGGGTGTTGGTCGATGTCAATCCCGGTGACTTCCAGCAGCCCTTCGTTCAGTTCCATTCGCTGCCACGGCGCCCCCAGCCGAATAGTGTGGTCCAGGTATTGCAATTCGTGTTTCCCCAGCACCCGTTCGGCGGCAAACCGAATCATTTGCTCGGTGAGATCCATCACTTTCAGATAATCCGCGTACGCCCAGTAGAATTCGAGTTGGGTGAACTCGGGGTTGTGGGTGCGGTCCACTCCTTCATTGCGGAAATCGCGCCCGATCTCATAGACCCCCTCGTAGCCGCCCACCAATAGCCGTTTGAGGTACAGTTCAAACGATATGCGCAAATAGAGGTCCTGTTTGAGTTGATTGTGATAGGTGACAAACGGACGGGCGGCTGCACCGCCGTAGATCGGCTGCAGCACCGGCGTCTCCACTTCCAGAAAGTCGTGCGAATCCAAAAATTCACGCAACGCCCGCACCAACGCCGCCCGCGTGCGAAAGATCCGCCGCACCTCGGGGTTCACCGCTAGATCGGCATAGCGCTGCCGGTAGCGTAGTTCCGGCTCCGAAAGCGTTGCGTGCTGTACCACCTCGCCGTCCACGATCTCGTCTTTTGCGGCTGGCAACGGGGTGATCGATTTGGAAAGCAGTCGAAAATCCTGCACCTTTAGCGTAACTTCGCCGCTGCGCGTGCGGAACATCTCGCCCCGCGCCTGGACAAAATCTCCCAGGTCGAATTCTTTGTTGAACAGTTCCAGCTTCTCCTGACCCAGGTCGTTGGCGCGCAGAAAAATCTGGATCCGCCCCGATCCATCTTCGAGGTGCGCGAACGTGATTTTGCCCATCGGGCGCATCGAGCGCATCCGCCCGACCAGGGTCGCCTCCACCGGCGTCTCGCTGCCGGCGGCTTCCGCCTGCTCGAACTCTGCCAGGATTTGCGCGCTGGTGTGGGTGCGCTCTACCCGGTGCGGGTACGGTTCGATACCCTGCGCGCGCAATCGCGCCACTTTATCCAGCCGGGTTTGTTCGATGTTCGTGTATTTTGCAGACATTTCGTTTTTTCCTTCTAAAATCGCCGCGCAGCCGGCTGAAAAAGCAAAAGAAAAGCCCCGCGCGGGCGAAAAGTGCGCGGGGCGAAATCGTATGCCCCAGGTTTATTCTACCTTGATGATCCGGACGGTGAAGGACCCATCCGGGGCGTCCACTTTGACCACGTCGCCAGCCCGGTGGTTCAGCAGCGCCCTACCCAGCGGCGATTCGTGTGAGATGCGCCCCTCGCGCGGGTTTGCCTCGGCGGGCCCGACAATCGTGTACAGCTCAGGTTCGCCGCCCTCTTCCTGAATGGTGACCTCGGCGGCTACCTGCACCACGTCCATTTTGATACTGGTATCAATGACGCGGGCATTTGCCAGCAGCGATTCCAACTCCTGGATGCGTCCTTCGACAAAAGCCTGTTCGTTTTTCGCCGCCTCGTATTCCGCATCCTCGATTAACTCGCCGCCTTCCATTGCCTCGTGCAGGCGCGCTGCAACCTCCTGGCGTTTGATGGTGCGCAGATATTCCAGTTCCTCTTGCAACTTCTCAAAACCCTGGCGGGTTAAGTATGAAGGAGGCATTTCCTTCTCCTGGTTTGAACCAAAGGCAATAAAAAAGTCCTCCCTTCGAGGGGTCTGCTTTCAATTGCCCTTATAAATGAAAAGAATGCGGAATGCTTGAAAACCCAATCACCCGCAGCCAAAGTGCCCCAATTCTAGCATGATTTCTACCTGAGCGCAAGTTCGCGCGAAATATTATTGCGCCCTCCGGCGCAGCCGCGCATCGTCAGCGGGCGGTTCCCAGAGCAAGATCCCGCCATTTGACTCGAGATATTCGTTCAACTCTTTCCGCACGGCTGTCAAATCCAGCCAAAACGTGCTGATCTGTGATTGGTGCGCCGCGATCCCCGCGCACCAGGCTTCAAAACCGGCGCGGCTGATCGGATAGCGCCGGCTCCGCCAACCGTCCTGTTGCAGCTTTTCGATCTCCCCCGGTTCTCTGAAGACGTAGGGGAAATCCAGGTAGTAAAGCAGCGCCTGGCGGGCTGCTTCGGCGGCGGCGCGCGTCAAGCGATGATCGACGTGTCCGCCAATCGCCAGCGGGCAGACCACCTGCGCCTCGGCAGGGATCGCGCGACTCAGCTTTTGGCTGAGCCGCTTCACCAGCCCGGCTTCCAGCGGGTGGATCGGTCCAAACAACTCTGCCTGAGAAGTATAAAGAAAGTCCCCGCTGTCAGGCGCCGCTTGCTTCGTTGGACGGCTCAGGTAATCCCCGCCGGCGCGGCGGTAGATGCAGTCCGGGACTGACAGACGCCGAAATTTCGCCCCAACCCGCTTGCACGCCCGCCGGTCTTCCAGACGGCGCTGCGCCACAGCCTCCGCCCCGGTCTCCCACCGGGCGTGGTGTTCTGCGGCGAACGTCGAGAGCGCTCCCGCCGGCGGCGACCCGGCGCAGACGGTCCAGATTTCGACCGAATGCCCCTGCGCAGCCTGTTCCCAAATCAACCCGCCGCAAGAATAAACCGCGTCGTCGAAGTGTGGTGAAAGATAAATCCAGCGCACGCATTATTTTTACCATAATATCCCCCCGGTTGAAAACTTCCTTGCCACACCTCCAGCCTGGTGTTATCATCGTAATTCGAAACGAGCAATCATGATGCACAGGGAGCAGCGCTTACGTCTTCGGGTTCTTTTAAGTTTACTCATCCTCGCGACGGTTCCCTGTTATTGCAGCGGGCTGATCCTGGTCAACCTTTCCGATCGCATCGGCGCGCTACCCACGCCCACAGCCAGTCCCTCGCCAACCGAAACGCCGTCGCCCTCCGCGCCCCCCAGCCCTTCCTGGACGCCGCCGATCCTCCCCAGCGTGACTCCGCTGACGCCCACTGCCTCCCCCTCGTTGACTCCGACCCCCTTCTTTACCTGGACGCCCTCCAACACGCCTCCGCCGACGCTCACTTTTACACCGCGACCTACCGATACCCCGCTGCCTACCAATACTCCGCCGCCGACCAATACTCCACCCCCTCCGGTTACGCCCTCCTTCACGCCTCCGCCCCCCAGCGATACGCCGGTCACGCCCGAAGTCACTCCCACCGATACGCTAGAGCCAACGCCTGGCTAAACCCCCGAGGAAGCCCCAACGCCTGATCTCTAAGACAACCCTTAAAGCCGCCGGGAATGTGCGCCTCGGGTCAGCGCAGTTCCCAATCTGGGCTATAATCAATGCACCCCATCCAGAATGCATGGAGGACAATGACAGACCTGCTCCCCTTTTTGACCCAATTGATTTCTGCACCCGGTCTTTCGGGATATGAATCGCCTGTGCGTGACCTGATAGAACAGGCATGGCGCCCGCTCACCGACGAGATGCACTTCAGCCGGTTGGGCAGCCTGCATGCCTTGCGGCGCGGCGCAGGTCCAGCGCCGCGCCCATCGCTGTTAATCGCCGCCCACATGGACGCGATTGGCTTTATGGTAACCGGCGTCGTGGATGAATTCTTGCGCCTCACCGAAATCGGCGGGTTGGACCCGCGCGTGCTGCCCGGTCAACCGGTCACCGTTCACGGACGCCGCAACCTTCCAGGGGTGATCGTGCTGCCGCCAGCCCATCTCCTGCCCGAGCAAGCCGGCGACGAGCCACCCCGCCTGGAGCATTTGCTCGTGGATGTCGGGTTGCTCCCGCGCCAGGTCGAGCGGCTTGTGCGCGTGGGCGATCTGGTTTCGTTCTCTCAGCCGTCCCTCCAGTTTGGCGATGAATACCTTGCCGGTCACTCACTCGATAATCGCGCTTCCATCGCCGCCCTCACGGTGAGCTTGCAGGAACTGCACAACAGCCAGGTCGAGTGGGACGTATGGGCTGTCGCCACGGTGCAGGAAGAAGAAACCCTGGGGGGCGCGCTCACTTCCTCCTTCCAGCTCCGCCCGTCGCTGGCGGTGGTGCTGGATGTGACCTTTGGCGACGGTCCCGGCAGCCCCGCCCACCTGACATTCCCGCTTGGCAAGGGTCCAACCTTAGCCTGGGGACCGAATATTCACCCTGGACTTTTCAACACGTTCAAAGACCTGGCTGACCGGCTCGAAATCCCTTACAAGCTCGAACCGATCCCTGCGCGTTCAGGCACGGATGCGGTAGCCATCCAGACCGTTGCCGAGGGCATCCCTACCATGCTGGTCGAGATCCCGCTGCGCTACATGCACACCCCGGTGGAAGTCGTTTCTTTGAAAGACGTCCAGCGCGCCGGTCGCCTGATCGCCGAGTTTGCCGCCAGGCTGGATGACGCCTACCTCGACCAGTTGGGCTGGGAGGATTGAGGGTGAGAACCGCGCTATTTGCGTTTTACGGAGATAATGGATCTGATGATGGCGCCCAGGCGAACTCAAAAAGCTAACCTTCCTAGCAGCCCCAAAGTGGGGGCTCCTCAATTGCGCTTGCTGGAGCGGCTGTGCTGCGCCCGGGGGGTATCCGGCAATGAAGGCGAGGTGCGCCAGATCGTGCTGGAGCAGATCCGTCCCAGCGCCGATACACTCAAGGTGGATGCCCTGGGGAATGTGCTGGCGGTGCGTCACGGCAGCGCCCCGCAGCGTTTGCGCGTCATGATCGCAGCCCATATGGACGAAGTTGGGATGATGATCACCAGCGATGAAGGCGACGGCATCTTTCGTTTCGCCGCGGTGGGGGGCTTGAACCCGCGTTACCTGCCGGGGAAATCGGTCTGGGTGGGCAGCGCGCGCCTGCCGGGCGTGATTGGGATGAAGCCGATCCACCTGACCACCGCCGAAGAGCGCCAGCGCTTCGTTTCGATGGACGATTTGCGCATCGACGTCGGCTTCGAAAATCGCAAAAAGGTCAGCCCGGGCGATTGGGCTACCTTTGGGACCGGGTTCGCCCGCCTGGGGGAATCGATTTGCGCCAAGGCGCTGGACGACCGCATCGGCGTCGCCAGCCTGATCGAACTCTTCCGCAACGCGCCCCCAAACATCGAGCTTCTGGCAGCCTTCACCGTTCAGGAGGAAGTCGGTCTGCGCGGCGCGCAGGTTGCCGCCTATGCGCTCGATCCGCACCTTGCGATTGCGCTGGACTGCACCCCCGCCCACGACCTGCCCGCCTATGAGGCGCACGGTTTCAAGCCGATCGACGCTGAAAACCTGCACTACAACACGCGCCTGGGGGGCGGTCCAGCGATCTACATAGCCGACCGCGCAACCATCTCCGATCCGCGCCTGATCCGTCACCTGACCTCCACCGGCGACGAGTTGAACATCCCGTACCAGCTTCGTCAGCCGGGCGGCGGCGGGACGGACGCGGGGGCGATCCACAAACAGCGCGCCGGCATTCCGAGCATTTCTGTGTCCGTACCGGGTCGTTATCCGCACACGGGGCTGATGATCGCCCGCATCGCCGATTGGAAAAACACCCTGGCGCTCATTTATCACTCGTTGCTTCGCCTGCCTCCTGATCTGTTGGCGCACGAGCGCTGACCTAGCGGGCTGGCAGTTGACGCAGCAGATCCGTTGAAAGTAACCGAGGTTGCTGTATTTATGAAATCCCTGCTAAAAAAACTTTCGGAAACCCCCGCACCTCCCGGGTATGAAACCGCGGTGAGGGCAATCATCAAAGAGGAAATCCTGCCGTTTGTGGACGAGATCCAGGTCGATAATCTGGGCAACCTGATCGCCCGCAAAGGAACGCGCGCCCCGAACGGCTTGCGGATCATGCTGGCAGCGCATATGGATGAGATTGGGCTGATCGTCACCCACGTCGACGAGCAGGGTTTTGCGCGCTTTTCGTCCCTGGGCGGGCTCGCGCGCGCCAGCGTTCGCGGCGCGCGGGTGCAGTTCTTGAACGGCGCATTTGGCGTGATCGGCTTCGAGCACAGTTCCGACGCCGGGCGGCTTCCGCCTTTCGAGCAGATGTTCATCGATCTGGGCGCGGCAAGCCGGGCTGAATGTCCGGTGCGCGTGGGCGATCTGGCAGTCTTCGAGCGCGGCTTGATCGAAATCGGCAGCCGCCTGGTTGGCAAGGCGCTCGACGACCGGGTCGGGGTCGCCTTGCTGATCGAATTGCTGCGCCAATTGACCGCCCAGGCGGTGCGTTCGCCGCATGAGCTGTACTTTGTCTTTAGCGCTCAGGAAGAGATCGGTTCGCGCGGCGCGGCAGTGGCAGCCTATCAGATCGAGCCAGATCTGGGTTTGGCAATCGATCTCACCGCCAGCGGAGGCACGCCAAAGGGGCTCAAGATGGCGGTCGAACTGGGCTGCGGTCCGGCGATTAAAGTGCGCGATCAGCTCACCATCGCCGACCCGCGCCTGGTGAGCTGGGCGGTTGACGTTGCGCAGCACGCCGGGCTGCCTTATCAGCTCGAGATCCTCGAACGAGGATCGACCGACGCACGCGCGATCCAGCTTGCCCGCTCCGGCGTACCGGTCAGCGGGATATCGATCCCGGCGCGCTACGTGCATTCCCCTTCGGAAATGGTGGACGCCGCGGACCTCCAAAACGCCCTGCTCCTGCTGCTTGCCATGCTGAGCCAGCCTTTGGATCTCCATTGATGAGACCTGGTTCGATGAAGCCCGGTTCGATCGTTTGCCTGCTCCTGCTATCCGTTCTGTGTTTGCTGCCGGCTTGCAGCGGTTTGCCGCTGACAGCCCCTACCCCGGCTGCGAGCGCGACCCTCGCCCCGGCGCCCCTGCCGACGGTTGCAAAAACTTTAGAACTGCCCACGCCCACCGCGCCGGGACCGCTTCATTTGCGGGTTTGGCTGCCTCCCTTCATGGCTTTCAGCGGCGACGACCCCGCCGGCAGCCGGCTGCGCAGCAGGCTCGAGGAATTTCAATCCCGCAACCCCAATGTCATCATCGAAACGCGCACCAAGAGCGAAACTGGTCCTGGCGGCTTGTTCGATTCGCTCGTCACCGCCAGCGCGGCCGCCCCGGCGGCATTGCCGGATTTGATTGCCCTGCCGCGCGATGTGCTGGAAGCCGCGGCGCTCAAAGGGCTTTTACTGCCTTATGATAGTTTAACTGCCTCTTTGGACGACCCGGATTGGTATCCCTTCGCGCGCGAACTGGCTTATATCCAGGACGACATTTACGGGCTCCCCTTCGCCGGCGATGCCATGGTTCAGGTCTACCATATCGAGCAAATCACTGAGCCGCTTCAGAGCTGGTCATCGGTCATCGAGGTTGGCGAGACTTTGCTTTTTCCGGCGGCATCGGAACAGCCATTTTTCACCCTGTTGCAATACCAAGCAAACGGCGGCGTTGTCCAGGACGAGCAGGGACGCCCGGCTTTGAGTTCGACTGAGTTGGCTGAAGTGCTCGCTTTCTACCAAAACGCCGTCCAGGCAGGCGTGATGCCTGAAATAACACTGACGCAGCTACAAACCGATGCACAAGCTTGGGACGCCTTCACCCAAACACACGCCGCCCAGATCGTCACCTGGACTTCCAGCTATCTTGACCGCCAATCGCCGGAAATCAGCCTCGCAGCCGTCGCGACGCCCCACGGAGACGCCTATACCCTCGCTTCGGGTTGGGTTTGGGCGCTCGTCGGGCGGGATGAACAAAAGCGCCGCCTGGCTGTGGATCTGGCTGAGTTTCTCACCGACAGCCAGTACTTAGCGGGTTGGTCGATGGCTGCCGGTTACCTGCCCGCCCGTCCCAGCGCCCTCGCCGGCTGGTCCCCCGAAGCGCGCCCGCCGATGCTGAGCGAGATTGCCAATTCAGCTCACCTGTTGCCCCCGACAGATGTGCGCGCCAGCCTGCAGGCGCCGCTCGGTCAAGCTACAATTGCAGTATTAAAGGGTCAGTCCGATCCTATCACCGCCGCGCAAGCCGCCGTGACGAGTCTTACAGCCCCATGACTTAACCCGTCCTTAAGTTGACGATTATCGGGCGCAAATGTTATGATCTAAAACGTGAGCGATAACGTTACCAATTCGCCGCCCGATCCGGCGCAGCCGGCCTCCGCTCAAAACGACCCTGCTGCACATCGGGCTTCCCGCCGCAGCCTGATCGCTTTTTGGGGAACCGTCTCGCGCCTGGGGCTGGCGGACGCCATCCTTCGGGCGGGCACGCATGCGCTATTGGTGGCTTTGATCCTTTTCCTCGCCTGGGGGCTGCGTGAATTTTATCTGCTGGCTGCGCCGAATCCCGCCGCGCAGGCTGCCAGCGCCGCTACCCCAACGCCTAACCCGCTGCCGGAAGAACTGCCGCCGTTTCCCAGCCTGCAGGGCGCTCTTTCCGGCGTCTCCCGCAAAGCCCGTCTGCATACCGATGTGCCTTCCCGGCCGCGCGAGGTCGTTTCTACCTACACGGTTCAATCTGGCGATACCTTGTTTGGCATCGCCGAGAAATTCAATCTGGAACCTGAAACTATCCTTTGGTCTAACCAGCTTGTTCTGGCGGATAATCCGCACAGCTTGCGCCCCGGACAGGAACTCAACATCCTGCCGGTCGACGGCGTCTATTATCGTTGGTCGGCGGGGGATGGACTAAATGGAGTGGCGCGCTTCTTCGGGGTCAACCCGGAGGACATCCTGAACTACCCCGCAAACAACCTGGACCCCGCTGCGATTGGCGATTTCGTCAGCCCAAACATTGAGGCTGGCGCCTGGCTGGTGATCCCGCATGGAAAGCGCGCCTTCGTGAGCTGGAGCGCGCCGGCGATACCGCTGGATGATCCGGGGGTTGCCAGCGTGTTGGGTCCTGGCTCTTGCGAGAACGTACAGAGCGGGGTGGTGGGGACGGGCGCGTTTATCTGGCCGACTGACGGCCGTGCTATACTCGGTTACGATTACGTCCCCGAAGCCAATCACCCCGGCATCGACATCGATGGCGAGGAGGGCGATGCCATCTACGCCGCCGATAACGGGGTGATCGTCTACGCGGGCTGGAACAATTGGGGCTACGGCAACGTGATCGTGATCAACCACGCTAACGGCTGGCAGACCCTTTACGCTCATCTAAGTGGATATTACGTGACCTGCGGTCAGTTTGTCTTCCAGGGCAACACGATTGGCGCTATGGGCAGCACCGGCAACTCAACCGGCTCGCACCTGCACTTCGAGATGATGATCAGCGGCGTCCATGTCAACCCCCATGATTATCTCCCCTGATCAACCCTCGAGCCTGCCCAGCAGCAGCGGCACCAGCATTTCATCCGGGTGCACCCCGCCATGCCGCCCCGACATGCGGTTCTCCTTGTCTGCCCACCAGAAATACGCGTCCCCCTGAGCTACTGCAATCAAATCCCCCACCCGTTCCAGCAGGCGCGGGTGCGCCGCCCCGGGTCCGAACAACCCCTGTTCCACGGCGTACCGGGAATCCAGCAGGATAAACTGGTTGAGCCAGTTGCGCGCGATGTACTCGCGCACCGCCTCGATCTGACCCGGCTGTACGTAAAAATACGCCAGACGGTTCTCTCCGGTTGGCATTAAGTGCAGCCGCCGCGTCAAATCGGGGTGCTGCCGCAAATCGTAACGAGCATCCGGCGGCGTAGCAATCATCCCATGATCGGCGGTCAGGATCAGCAGGGTGTCTTTGCGCGCCGCGGCGCTCAGTTGATCCAAGAAAAGCGCCTGCATTGCCTGGCTGAAGAGGTCGAATTCCGCCGCGCTGCGCTCGTCGTCAGGTCCGTAGAAGTGGCTGAAGAAGTCCAGTTCGCCCCAGTACACCCAGGCGTACAGGCGCTGATCGGCTTTCTCTTCCAGCAGATGCCTCAGGTTGATCCATAAATCCGCCGCGGTGCTGAAAGACCTTGCCTGAACGTCTTTGAGCAGCATGCGCGAAAGCCCCGAATCAGCAATGCTGTGATTCTGTAATCCATAGCATTCCACCCCGTGCGCGTGCAGGTGAGTTCCGAGCGTGGTGAAAGGCACGAACTTTTCAGGCTCGAAACCGGTGCGTTCCAGCGCGCCTAGGTCGCTTTTGAACGTGATCGGCATGTGCAGGATCGTGTTCGCTACGATCCCATATTCTTTCAGCCACATTTCATAGCCGGTGATGCCGTGTTCGTTGGCGCTGCGCCCGGTCCACAGGCTGGTCAGCGCCGCCGCGGTGGTGCTGGGGGTGATCGAGGTGATCGCCGCTAATGCTCCCGCATCCGCCAGCCTCTGCCACACCTTGGCGCGGTCGGCTTGCATCCAGCTCCTCAGCCGCCGGTAAGCCAGCCCATCCATCAACACCAGGATCACATGCGTAAAGCGTTCCCCAGCCGCGGCGTGCAATTCGTCTTCCAACGCCGGCGCGTGGATTTCCGGAACCTCCAGCCAGCGGCAGATGCTGGCGGGCAGGTTGAGCGCCGACCCGCCGCCGTAATTCGGGTGGATCGATCCCTCACCCAGATTCAACCCTTCCAGCCGGGTTTGAGCGCGCCGGGCAAGCTGGGCGTCTAAGAAAAGCTGGTTCTCGATAACCGTCATCTCCTTCGCCAGGTCACGCGCTAGACGATCCGCTCGCGAATGTACGAGCTCAGGTAATCCATCAGGGCAACGACGATCGCGATCGCCAGCATCTGCGTGCTGGCTGCCCGGTAGTTTAGCAGATTGATGTTCTGCAGCAGCAGGAACCCAATTCCCCCGCCGCCTGCAAAGCCGACAATCGTTGACATGCGCACGTTGATGTCCCAGCGGTACATCGAGAACGAGATGTACAGCGGGATGATCTGGGGAATGACGCTGTAGATGATCACCTGGGTGCGCGTTGCGCCGGTGGCTTTCACCGCCTCCAGCGGACCGGGCATGATGCTCTCCACCTGTTCGGAATACAGCTTGCCGAGCGTCGCAATCGTGTGCAGCGCCAGCGCTAGCATCCCGGCAAACGGTCCAATCCCCACCCAAACGACGAAGATGATCACCCAGATCAGCGCTTCGATTGCGCGCAGCCCATTCAAGATCGTGCGGGTGATGTAATAGACCGTCAGCCCAATGGGCAGCTTATCTTTATTACGGTTCACCATGACGGTGGTTATACCCAGCAAACCGCCGACTAACGCCGGCGTCCAGAATGTGGCGAGCGGGGAGTTGATTTGGTAGATCCAGTCCAGCGCTGCGCCGATCAGCACCGCGATCGTGGCGCCAGCCAGCGCGCCCAGGATCAGGTTCACGATCAGCCGCGCTGGCTGCTTGAGGGGGTAAATGTGGTTCCTCCCCCACTTGGCCAGCGCGTTGCTGAGCGCGCCGCCGCCGATAAATGCCACAACGACCGCAATCAAAAGCTGCAGGATCTCGCCCAGGTTCATCAGGAAGCGGGACAACATCCCGATCAGCCCCGGCTGCCTGCGAAATGATTCGCCCACGCCGATCGCCAGACCCGCCAAAAGGTAAAGGACAAGGATCATTAACAGAATCGAGATCAGCAGACCGATCAAGCGCAGCAGCCGCGTTGAAAGGCTAGGACGCCCTTCTTCCTCCTGTGGTAAGGCAAACCGCATCAGCAGCCAGATGACCACGCTGCTCACCACGATCCCGATCAGGCTAAAAAGCAAGTTATCGGTCAGGAATTGGCTTTTATCACGCACCCAGCCTGCAACCAGCCCTCCTACGTACATCCCCAGGGGCCACCCTATGATGGATAGCGAAAGGCTGCTCATCGGCAGCGTGACGTCGCGCATGATATTCCTGGCAGCCAGAAAACTGATCGGGACCGCAAAGATGATCCCAAACGTGGTTGCCAGCAACGCCAGGAAAACGGTTTCGATGATTTTATTCCAGGTATCGATCGCCGCCTGCGAGATGCGCGGCTTGCCTACGTTCCTGTTATAAGCGACGCGAATATGTTGTACCTGGTCGCTCGTCCTGGGTGGGACGCGGCTCGTGATCTGAAAATGACCCGTGCCATCGGTTTGATAAGTGCCAAGCCCCAAGGTCACTTTGCTAGGGGGGATGAAATAAACCTGCCCGCGCTGGTTGGGGACCAGGTTGAAGCCCTCGATGGTGATCTCGGTGCGCGGATCCGCGCATTTCGGCGTGATTTCCAGATACGCCCCGCTCCGGTCGGGCTCGGGGATTTCAGCCGGCTGGACTGGACAGGGGGTGTAGAAAGATACGTTGACTTGCGTCTCGACCTGATCGAATTCGAGGATGTCCGGATGGAAAAGCGCCCGGATCACCCGCGTGAGGCTTTCCTGGCGTTTGGGGGAATGTATCTGCTCGAAATTCACCTGGGTGACCTGAAAACCAAAAGCGTAGATGATCACCCCCAGGATAATCATGAAAGCCAGACTCAGCGATCTTAGGAGTGGGTTAATTTTTTTCATGCTGGTTTCTCATCCGACCCGTTCGGCTTCTTTGCCGTAGATTTCTTTGAAGCGAACGTCGTCGATCTCGTGAGGCAAGCCGTCGAACACCAGCCTGCCTTCGTTGAGCGCAACAACCCGGTCGGCGTAGCGGTGCACCAGGTCCAGGAAGTGCAGACTGCAAAGGACCGTAACTTTGTCTTCTTTGTTAATCCGTTCGAGATACTGCATTGCGTTGTGCGCCAGCACGGGGTCCAGGCTGGCGACTGGCTCGTCCGCCAGGATCATCTCGGGGTCCTGCATCAGGGCGCGCGCCAGCCCCACGCGCTGTTGCTGTCCGCCGCTCAATTCGTCGGCGCGGTTTCTGGCTTTGTCTGCGATCCCGACCCGTTCCAATTGGCGCAGCGCTTTTTCGATGTCTTCTTTGGGGAAGCGATTCATCATGCTCCAGACCGGATTAATGTAGCCGAGCCGGCCCGCCAGCACATTGGTCAGCACGCTGGATCGGTGGACGAGGTTGAAATGTTGGAATACCATCCCGATCTTGCGCCGGATTCGTCGCAGGTCTTCATCGTTTGCCCGGGTCACGTCCTGATCGTTCCAGATGATCTGTCCGGCTGTTGGCTCGATCAGCCGGTTGATGCAACGCAGCAGGGTGGATTTTCCGGAGCCGCTCAACCCGATCACAGCTAAAAACTGACCTTCCGGCACTTCGAAGCTGACTTTATCCAGCGCCAGGACGCCCCCATCATAGACTTTTACCAGGTTGATGATTTTTAACATAAGTGCACCTAACTTAAGCCCCGGATGGACGATCCATCCGGGGCTTATTTTGAAAGGGGGATTGATTTACTTGCCCAGGTCTTTCAGGGTGATCCCCAGGAAGTCTACGAGTTGGCGCACGATGTCATACTCCTCGTCATGCGCAACCTCCAGCCCCGACCAACTGTAGAAGTCCTCGCTGCCGATGGACTGGAACCACGCATCTGATTTCGAAAAAGCCACCAGAGCCTTTTCGATTGCAGCGCGCAGTTCGGGCGGGAAGTCCGGTCCGAAGGAGAGCGTATCGTTCGGGATCGGGTCGGTCAGAGCCAGGATGCGCACCTTCTGGATTACATCGGGAGCCTCTGTGCGCAGGTTGGCGCGCGCGTCCAAGACGCGCCACTCACCGCACATGAGCGCCTCGCCGTCTGCGCTCGGCGCGCAGGACTCGACCAGATCTGCCGGAACGTCGGGGTCATCGCCGACAGCCCAGGGGGCTTCGCCTTCGGGTTTGAGCGGCGCGCTGTAGAACGCCGTACCAAAATCGGCTTCGCCGTTATAAACTGCCCGGATGGCTTCGGGGTGTCCGCCGGCCTCGAGCGTTTCGCCGGGGGTGGCGCCCGCGTTGTTCAACGCGATCTGCGGGAACAGATATCCCGAGGTCGATCCGGCGTCCGGATAAGCCCACTTCAGCCCATCCAGGTCTGCCAGGGTTTGGGCTTTTGAGTCCCGCGGAACGACGAACATCGCCCAATAGACACCCCAACCGCGGCGGATCGCCTTGAACGCCACATCGACGCCGCAGAGCTGGTTGGCGATTACATAGCCCTGGGCGGGGATAAAGCCCATGGTGTCTTCCGGAGAGGCGCACATTTCCTCGATCGTAGCTGCATACGAGGTCGGCACGCTGACTTTGAACTCCAGCCCGGTGGCTTCTTTTAGCGCGTTCGCCATGACCTCGCCGCCCGCGATGATCTGATTTGCGTCCACCGATGGAACAAAGAGGACCTTGATCGGGTGATCGGCGGTGCCGATATCGGTGGTGGGTTCTTTAGGTGCGGGGGCTTCGCCGGGTACGGCGGAGATTGCGCCGGAGATGATGTCAGCCTTGACCTGATCGAGCTCAGCCATCAGTTCA